>Ga0157363_1004334_pt1 | contig 13075 bp, 9 predicted proteins | sample AttsexASBM1_FD_111477 | JGI IMG/M metagenome (GOLD analysis project Ga0157363, IMG submission 111477) | Fungus gardens microbial communities from leaf cutter ant in Ribeirão Preto, State of São Paulo, Brazil - Atta sexdens ASBM1 | ecosystem: Host-associated > Fungi > Mycelium > Unclassified ...
ATAATTACACATAATTATATATAATTATGTATAATTTTATATGTAATTATATATAAACAATTGTTTTACATTTTTCGAAACTTTTATAAAAATTTTTGATAAAAAATGATTTTTTATAAAAAACTTTTTGACTCAGTCTAGCTCATTCCATTTGTTTACAAGAGGCGTTGCTGGACATCCTGTATAAAAAATTCTAGAAAAGATATAGATTTTCTCAAGATTTCTGAAAATGTATTCTAAAAATGAAAAAAAGAAAATCTTTTTAGAAAATCTATCATTTTATCTTTTTTCTAAAAAATTTTCTGAAATTATATAAGAATTTTATAAAATTCTGTGAAAATTATATTGTATGAAGAATTCTAGAAAATTTTTTTTTAGGGAATTATTAAATATAAATAAACTACTGAAAAAAATAGAAAATATTTTATAATTTTTTTCCATAGAGATGCGTGAAAATGAAACCAAGTAAATCAATTTTTATAACAACAATTAACAAAACTTTAGTATCTTTGCTATCCATTATTATAACAGTATTTTCAAAACTATTCCTCTTGGTACTTATAGTTGAAAAATTTATCGCTCCGCTCCGTGAAGTTCAAACATATGTTGGAATATAGTTATAAGTTTTAATTGTCATTAGAAAAGCATCATCAAAAAGCATTTTGTTACATAAAGATAATACTATTATTACACATGAGAAAGCGATGATTACTATAAATTCTTATGCTATTAATTTTCTTCTTTTTTTAGACGGCTATGAAACAAAATTAATTTGTAATTTAAACCCTAACTCATAGATGACAAGACAATGGTCTTGGTTATCATCTACTTCCACGTTTTACACTTCATGCAATTAAATAGAAAAACTTAGCATATCTAATTACTCTTCGAAAAGTACAACTTTCTCGTCATAAGATGCAAAAATTAACATATTAATTCGTTTATTAATTATAATTATAAATAATGTTATCAACTCCTTTTACTATATGCTAGAATACAGTGTACTATGTTTAAGAAAGTGCATAATGTATATAATGATACTTGGGATATGTAAAATTGAAAGATAATATAGAGTATCACACACGCACACACAGACACACACACACGCACGCGCGCTCTCTCTCTCTCTCTCTTTCTCTCTCAAAAATGTATTACCTTAATCTTTTTTATCATAACTTCTGTCAAAGAGAATCAAATGCACCCATTTGATCTACTTTAACGAAAGTTATGCTCAGAAATGTAAAGTTGATACACTTTGAAATGGTATTGTAAAATTACTATACAGTATATGAAAAGAATATATATTTTATTGTAATAAACTTAATTGTATTTAATATATACTTTGATAATACACTTAATATATACTTAATATATACTTAATATACTGTGATAATACACTTCTATGAAAAAAGAAGATATGCTATATTTAGAAATGATATCTATTCTTATTTTGTTAAATATCACGTAGACAATTGTGTAACGACGTATCGCATGGAACCCAGATAAAAATTACAAGGCAATAAGGAAACAGTATTCTAAGAAAATTTTAGTTAATTATTCGCGAAGTTGTCATTTAAATCTTCTTTAGCGTCTAACGGCAACTTCATGAAAAAGCAATCAACATTTACTTTGAAATAGCGAATCCTACTCGATCGTTCTCCATGTCAAATTCGGTATAATATCGACCAATAAATACATCACCCAAAATCCATAATGACTGAGGCAAATCCATACCCATGAAGCCACTCATACATATTATTTTACCAAATTGTTTAATCTAAGAAAAATTAAATATTGTGTGATTTCTATTATAAAATAATGTAAATCATTACATGAGCCATTTATATTTACCTTAAGGACATAATCTTCACCAGTAAGAGTGAAATTCTTACCACCTAGTATAAAACTGATCGAGGGCATATTAGAAATCTGGTTACAATTCACCTTTAAATGATTAATATTAGTTATTCATATTGGTAATCAATAATTTATTATAAATTAATTCTTATTTCTGTAATTTATCTCGATATTGTTATAAATTGCTATTATGCGAAAGTCAATTACTTACCATTGCTTCCCCACCAATAGAAGTAGCTCCAATCATTTCGTTAATATCTTTGATTTCTGATGTTGGTCCAGCTATTAGAGAAGTGCCCGTATCGGCAATAGCTTCGCAGCCTTCCTTGCAGAAAACGCGAGTTGTCACTTGAACCCTATAGTATTATAGCGTTAATAATTTGTTGACAAAATATAATCCATGATTGTGTGACATTTAATTTAATCGCATACTTATCCATTTTAAATTGCCAGTATCCTTTGCGAGTAACAGGAATATACGTGAATTCGCCTTCGTAATGATCGGGGTCGGAGCCACCCAATATCATTTCACCACCCACTGCAGCTGAAGGATCGCTGTATAGATTTCATACTTTTTATATTAATATTAAATATTAATAATATGTGTTTATATTAGTAATATGGAAAAACTATTTGAAAAATGAAAAAAACATTTTAGAAACACATGATGCATAAAAAAATTTTTACCGATTTAAATAGAAACTAAAAACAGCTTGCGACACCAAGTTTTGTTTGACCATATTATAGAAGACGGGAGTCACTCCGTCGACGGATATCGTGGAGTAACCCATTCCTAAGATACCATCGAATTTCGCAGCAACAAAGGCTAATCCTGGTTCTGTTATTGCTTCCGCGAATATTTGATGTTGAACTTCAAGACCAGCAACCTATAATAGGATCGATATTATTAATGAACTTGTGTACTTTACAAAGCAGATAAATCTTTAGATAAGCTACAACTTCGTAAAAAAAATGATTATACAAGATGGAGATATTTATATTTTATATTCACAATCAGAAGATAAAAATACATAACAAATAAATAGTCATTCCTTTTTTTACAAGAATAGCTCATCTGAAGGTTCACCCAATAACAATGTTTTTAAGAAATTTTCATAGATTACAACTTAGTTGGAAGTATATTAAATTGTTTACTAAATAATGACTCACAGTCACTACATCTTCAGATAAAAACCCAGACAGGCTGCCAGTACCATAACGAATGGCGAATTTAGTACCATTTTTTTGGTATGTACTGGATTTTTCGCTATTATATTTATTATGTAACACTGCAAAAAATAGTAAATAAAATTGTTTCAATTATCGAAAAGTTCAGAAATAATTTCTTTATTCATTTAAATATAATTAACAGTAATTTAAATCTGTCTTTAAATATATTTGAATATTATGCTTTAACAAGTGAGCTATCTTATGTCAAAGGTTATTGATATTTTAAGAATAAGCGTGATAAATTACATAAACAAGATTGTAAATAATTATAGAGCATAGTTCCATAATATTTGATTTATCAATGATTTTAATTTTTGAAACTGTTCACTTTAAAGATTTTAAGAATTTATTTCAAATATGAATAGATAGAACACAATTCCGCAGCATCTATCAATAAAAAATAAAGCCCACAACGATAGTTGTATTTTTAGTGCTTAAATAATTCGGTATGAATTTATATACTACGTATCAAATTCTGCCAAACTACACACCGAATTGATTTTGCATTTTCTTGAAACGCTAGAAATCGATTACCATAGTAATATGACAAATTAAATTGCCTAGCAATTTAATAATTTAATATTCACAGGCACTTAGAAAGATCTTAACGATGCTGATAAATATATTAAAATTTGTAAATAATTTACTGAGATTAAGCTCTTTAGTACATAAATTCATACCGAATTATTTAAGCACTAAAGATCCAATTTCAATTGTTGCCGGCTTAATTTTCTATTGATTATTTATTCACATGTACGGCTCAATAAGATTCTTATTGTTTATTTCTATTCTACATTTTTATTTTTCATATTAATACTGAAGAAAAAAAATGCACTCAAGATTATTTCAATGTTTGGAGTGATATTATTAATTATAAATATATATGTATATCAATAATGAAACATCAAAGAAATAGTGATACTGTGATGTACTTACAACAAGCAATATTAGTCATGCTGCATTTCTTGGATGGTACCCAGAGATTAGAGGAACCAGTATCAAAAATTACTTTAAAATTCTGTGGTGGAGTTCCAATTGAGATAACACCATAGTATTGAGCATCCAAATAATTAGATAGAGGTTCTGGTGTACCAGTAGTTGTAAACATACGAAATTGTGTCAGGTCAGTGTTAACCTCTTTCAAAGTATTTCGAATGGAATCTGTCTTGTGTAACGGAATTCTTAAAGCAACATAAAGAAATTCTATTATATTATATGCACATATTTATCATGTATATATCAGAGGAGATATTTATAAGAGATATATATGTACATATTTCTATACACATATGTATAGAAATATCTCCACTGATGCAAGCGGCACTAATTTAAAAACCAATGAGTCATAAAAACCATCATAGTTTAAGTACTTTGTTCTGAGAAATTTTCCTATACATGTAAAGTAAAACAGAATTGCATGTGTAATGCAAATTTAAAAATCTATTTCTTTAATTGTGGATCTGATATCAATCTGAATCTTTCTGATTCATCATATAATGATTCATGCATATTTGAAAGTATACTATATAATTTATAGTAAGATCTTTTAAATAAATTTACAGTCCAGATCTTTTAAATAAATCTTGATTCGATGTGAATATTCATTAACTGTACAATTTTATAGAAAGAAAATTACTTCGAATGAGCTAATTATAATTATTGCACGATAAAAATTACATGATAAACAAATGATAAGTAAGCAGTAGTGATGGGCTAAATGATTATTTTTTGTAAACAAGTAATAATTTTATTATACAAATAAAAGAGTAATAATTTTATTGTTACTTCAAAAGAATCAGTTATTTAAAAAATTATCGATCATGAATGATTTTATGGATTATTTCTCATTATTTAAATCAATTAAGAAATCTATTTTGAAATATTTCATTATTTAAAACATGTTTGCTTAAACAAATAAATATAAAGTGTAAATTTTATGCGCAAAAATTGATATTAATATAATTATTAATAAATAGCTCAAATTTATTTTCATTTTATGTTGAGCCATATTTGAATATTTCAATTGAAAAATATTAATATAATTAATATGTAATAATCATAAGGAAAAAGAAAAAAATCATTTTTTAAATTCCATTTTTATTATAGTATAATTAAATTAAGAAATATATATGAACAAAATATTATATGATAATATTTCATTTATATCAATGAAAAGCTTTTCAGAGCTAGTGCTAAATGTTATTGCAATCAAGTTTTATTGTATATAACAACTGAACAAAGAACATTTCAATTCTTGATTTGGATCTTCTTCAGCAAATACATTAATGATAAAAAATATATATTTGTTCATCGTGCGAACGATGAACAAATATTCTTTTTTTATCACTAATGAAGAGAATCCAAACCAAGGATTTCCAAATCAAGGATTGAAATGTATTTGTTTATTCTTAATTGATTTAATTCATTAGAGTCTATAGAATTTCTATTATTTCGTTCATAAATTTGATAATTTAAACAATTTTCTTTTTTAGAATTTGAAATTTACTACTTTTATCTACTTATAAAATTTAAGACTTGATGAAAATAATCATTTAGTCTGTTAACTATTATTTTTCAAATTTGACGACTGTTGACTTAGTAACAGATAACGAAATAATATCCAACACTAATAATCAGGAATGTGCTCGCTGCTATCTATGGGTCTGTGTTTTGTAACTGAACTAATATACACTTTCGAAACTTAACATGATAGGTAAATATATATTCGATATCGAGCAAAAGCGAGAAAAAGAATTCTAGTGTAGTCTAATGCAAGAATAAAAAACAGATCTTATATTTGGCCATGTTCCAAAATTTACTGCCAGTATTGAAAATCTATAGCGCACATAATGTAAGCTATAGATTTTCAATATTGGCAGTAAATTCTGGAACAAAGTCTTTATCTATTTATGAATCAGAATGAAATTGAAATAGTCTAAATGTGAACTGTTCTTTATTACTCGCTAATCTCATTTCAAAGTCGTAAGGAAAACAAATAGCAAGAATCTTCAAAACAATCATCTCTTTGTTCGCCTGCTTTATTCCGATAGAAACAGATATGATTCTTCAAAATTATCAGTTAATATTGTTTATTATAAATATTGTTTATTATAAACGCACGTATCTGTTCGACCTCGATTTATCATGCGAATACGTGTGTTAAGTACGAATCTGAGATGTTTATTTTACGTGAACTCACCTTTGGAATTCCGCTTCGATCAGCACAGCAAGTGCCGCAATTGCAATAAAGAAACGTAACATGTTTACTGAATTTCCTCGAAGGTTGTAAGAATCGAGATTTTTAAAGACGTTGTAAATTCTTCTCCTTGTAAATAAGAACCATACAAAGAAAGACTCGATTATTGCTAATATTCTTGGTTCTTGTCAGTTCTTGTTGATCTGTGTCGATGGAGTCACCCGCCTGGCGCTCTCACCGATTAACCAATCACCAATGCTGCTTAACGACGAACAGTGGCGCGGCGGCCGTATATATATATATATACCATAGATGTGTAAAAATACACAAGACGGAGTTTAAACTCCGAGGAGAAGGGTTAGTCAAGCCTTACTGTAAGAAATTGACCAATTACAATCAAGCATTCCCCTGTCGTTCGACTGTAACAGGGAAATACTCGACTGTAGTTGGTTCTTACATTCTAATCTGGATTAAACTCTCGGTGGAAACTAGGCCAGAGATTTGCATATTTTGCAAATCGCATTTGGGGAAATATTATTGTATTTCAAAATCCATCAAAAGTATTGTAACTTCCCTGGACATATCTCCATTCAAATCTGTTGTTTCAGCGACAAAAAGATCATATAATTAAAATTGGCACAGATATCAGTTTTGATCATACGATCCTTTTCGTCACAGAAAATAACAAATTTAAATGGCTTGTGAAAGTGTATTAAAAAAATATGAAACTTAATTACCAAAAATGAAATTATTTTATTCAATACAACTTTATTCTTACAATACATATAAAAAACGAGATTGTCTAAAATAGAACAAGATTCGTGTTGCTAAAACGTTTTTCTTTTTTATTTTTTGTCACGCACATATCGCTGAAATTTGATTGATTGAATTTAAGCATTCTGATTTTTATTGTAAGTTCATATAACAAATTAATAATAGTCCCATATCGATAAATTCTTTAATTTAAAACATTATATTATATTTTAATCCGAATTCAAGTTCCATTTATCAAAAATCAAATTTACTTGTCGATGAATCCGCCGTCATATTAAATTCAATCTGTCCCTCATAGTTCTCTTGAACTTCAGAAGTAAGAGTTTCTTCTATATCCTAGAAAAACAATTTTTTTTATTTGTTAGTCAAAGAATACGAACATTCTCTTTGAATTAATAATATAATTAATACTATAAATTTAATATAATTAAAGAAATTCTGAAATAATACTTTGCAATAAGTTCTTTAGATTATAATGCTAGTAGCATTAAAAATTTAATTTAAAATGCACACAGATGTATTATTCCAACATTTAACTTTGATCATAATTGATGCTTTTTTATTTAATTGATTAATATAGACAAATTACAATTTTATTTATAATATATATTTTACTTATTTAGATAAAACCATCTGTCAAAAAACAGAACTTTTCTATGTAGATTATTTTTAATTTATAAACATAAAATAAATGTACAAACTTTTTGTGAAAAAAACGCATCGATTATAGCCATAGATTTTTGATAAACTTGTTCATTCTGATGATGTTGAAGAGCTTCTATTTTATCTAATCCTCCAGCTTCTTCTATCAGAATAGCAAGTTTTTCCACTTGTCCTATTTTCTCTGCTGCATGCAAAATATTAGTTAGACCATCTAATACAACAATAATAACATTCCAATCCTTCGATTCCAATAAATTACAAAAAGGTGATAATACACCCGCTCCCACTAATTGGGATAAATGTTGAATTGTTCCTCCTGTTGTCAAGTTAGTTATAGCCCATGCAGCCTCTTTTTGTGACTTATAGTCCCCCTTAAAAAATGGATAAATTTATCTACAAAATTCTGTACACAAATATTTAAAACAGGTCTTCGACTGATTTTGTCGTGTATGCACACTTACAAATTGCAATACTTCTATCAATGGTGATAAAAGACCAGCATCTATCACATTTTGGATTTGATTCGTATTACCAGCCATAATGTTACTAATTGCCCAAGCAGCTTCCTTTACAATATTGACGCGATGATACCGCAACAAAGCACCAAGATGTGACAATCCTCCCGCAAGAATTACAGCATCCGTTTGAGCATCGTCACCTGTTACTATATTTCCAACCGTACGCAATGCTGGAGTAAGAATCATTCCTTCCTGCAAAGTCAACATCTGTACAAGTCTCGGTATAATGCCAGTTTCTAATACTGCTTGTATCTTGTCGTTGGATCCATCAGTAAGATAAGAAAGAGCCCAACAAGTATCAGCTAAGACAAACAGCAATGTAAGTATTTCAAATTTAGAGTAAATTATATAATATATAAAATAATATGAACATCTTACCAAGTACATCTCGATCTGTATAATTAAGCAGGCGATTAAATATTGGTAGAACAGGTCTAATCAATTCGAAGGGTGGAGGTGGATTCTTATTTCGACATAAATTAGATAAAGTCCATACAACGTTCCGCAAGAATGTTATCTGCACATTTCATTAGTATCGGAAAAATATGTTATCTACTTCAAATCTTATGTGACACACACACACGCGCGCGCGCGCACACTGTGTATTTCTATTAGATAATCTATTTTTAGAATAATTAGATAGCAATGTTTAATATGATTAAATACTGATATTAATTATTTAATCACTTTACCATAAAAAATGTACAAATTTTAGGCTCTGCGCACATAAATATTAAAGATTAAAAAAACAGGAATAAAGATTAAATGTAAAACCTTAAATACAATGCGAAGGCAACAGTGATAGCGATAGAAATAGCGATAACGATAGAACCAGAGAAATCCAACATATGGGAATGCATATATTCTATTTCTATCGCTATCGCTGTTGCCTTCGCATTGTGTTTAGGCCTTAACACATAATATCTTGTATCTTATTTGTATTCATTGTGTGTTACATATAAATCTATTTCTACTTTTATTTCTCTAATATATTTAATATTTATTTCTATTTATAATATTTTATTTCATTTTACTTCTTTAAGTCCCTAATATTTAATACTCTTGCTCCTAATATTTCTTTCATTAATCGCAGGATTTAACATTTGTACGTTTCTGATATTAACAAAATTTTTGAATATTAATATCGACAATAAGCAAACAAGACAAACGTAATCAAAGATTGTCAAATACGAAGTCACTTACTGAAATGTCAGGTTTAATTAAATCCAGCAAAAGAGGTAGAGCATCATGTCCAAGAACAAGATCACGTGCATACGGTCCATCTCCGGCTATATTTCCTAAGGCCCACACTGCTTGTTCCGCAACAACGGGTGATGTAGATTTAAGTAGTTTCACTAGTTTTGGTATTGCTCCATATTTTACAACATTTTGTGTTTGTAAGGATGTACCAGAGGCTATGTTAGTTAATACCCATGCTACTTCAAATTGCAAAGCAATGCTAAATAGAAATAAATAAATTATATCTTGTTTCTTAAATATATGAAGAAATAATTTACTTAAATTAATAAATCACTTTCAATATTCATATACATACTTATAATCGTTATCTAAGAGCTCAATGCAACGTGGTACTATGCCACCTTCTATTATATCATTTATAGGAGGATTTTTTTCTCGACTTAATAATTTTCTGCAAGTCTGAATTGCCGACAATTGTAATGTCTCATCTGATGAGTTTATATGGTTTACAATTTCATTTATAGAAAGAGTAGGAGTGGGTGAAACAGTGGCTTTATTCGATAAATCTGACAGTTCTTGATTTGATGTATCAAGATTACGTCGTTTTGATAATTGATCATCCTTCTTGGCTTTACGTAACTCCACTGATAGTGCATTCCTTCTTATTCGAGCTTCCTAAGAGAGATACACATGTACTAAAGGAATGTTTGTAAACGTTTACACAGATTATTTGTAGATTATTTGTAGTTTGATTATATCAGAGCAAATTTGAATAGCAAAATATTAACGTATTGTTTTAAAATTACACATAAATTGTACAATGTATAAAATTTAAAATAATATACACATGATCTTATATTTCTTATGTCTCTCTTGATATCATATAATTTTTTTGAAAATGTTTTAAATGTATCTTATATATCCCATACAGCATGCTGGAATAATTAATTCTAGCAGTATTGCAGTAACATCACAATATACCAATAATAATGCAATAAGATTACAAACGTAACAACATTAAATTTTTGTGTCATATAAGTATTGAAATAATCCAACTTTTTATATGCAATTATATAAGAAAAGCTAAGTAAATAGATGCTTTATAACGATTGTATAAATTTCTATATAAAACTACAACAGATCATATATATATAAACATGTATAAAAATATATAAAAAATTTATATTTCCAAATATAGAAAATTTTTTTTAAAAGAATCAAAAGCAGATTGATTTTCGCTAATTATTAAAAATAAATATAATTAAAATATTCGAATATTTCGACCTTGAATATGGACTTCAGTGGATGTATGTACTTATATTGCTAGATTATGTGTTATTTATATTCAGATAAAAAAATTTCTTTAATATGTAGTGGCTGTTAAATTAGAAAATAATTTTAATTATACTTACTTCATGTTTGTTATTAAATTTAAAATTTGCTTTGCGTCCATGACTGTTATCCTCTCGAGAAGGCATTGTTCTTTAACGTACTTAATATTTTTTATACTGCTTGATTTATCTCAATCTATAGGTACTCCTGCGTAAATGTTTAATAAAAGATTCAAATTAAAAAAATATTAGTAATAATAATGATTAGTTAGAATATGTGAGAAATAATCTACAATTAGACCAAGCTTGATAGAATGCGTCTATAATTAACCTTATCAAAATTCATATGTACTTATTCGAAACAAATTTGAGTGAAATTGTAATGATAAATGTATGAAAATATAATTGTGATAAACTAATTTTAATAATTTTTATAATTACATGTGAATACTGAGAAATAAGTTATTTAATCATGAATCTAATATATATATATATGTATGTCCGTACAGTTTACCTCATCAAAATTCATAATTCACATATTCGAAAAAAATTTGAGTGACTATGATTAACATATGAAAACATGATTGTTGTTATTTTTAATTTACTTTTCATAACGATTAGATGAAAATAAGTATCAGATATCTACGTAATTGTATATAAATTATAATAAATTAATTTCAACCGTACCTTTACAAATTAGACGGCGCAATAATTATCTCTTCAAATTGCAAATTCTCCTGCATATGCCTGTCACTCGTCTTTCTTTGTCGAGGAATTCAAATAACTTATCGTTGCTGTTAAAAATAAAAAAGAAAGAAAGAAAAAGGGTCCTGTTCACAATTATCCAATAAAAATCGTTGAAAAATTGAAAATAATAAGATCAAGTTACGTTCAACATTCAACCACGTTCAACCGTTCTACAAGTATCCACAAACAAGGATGGTGGCCTTTCTATTTCTACAATAAGCTAATTATCTTTAAGGAGCGTTTATATTGGCCGTATTCATATGCCATAATCCGTACGAATTGACTAATCACAGTTGAGTATTTCCCTCTTATAGTCAAATGAGAGGGGAATTCGCAACTGTGATTGGTCAATTCTTTTAGATTACGGTACATAGCTCAACAAATTCAAAATTTTGTTCAAATAACCACTTTTGCGATTTAGAAGCTTCTAGAATTTAGTTCCTTCTAATATATCGCGTTCATCAATAGACACCTTAAGGTTGCCATCTCTCTTTTTTCTTCGAATACCATCCTCTTGTCCGTGGGAAAATTCCGCTGAAATTTTGCAGAAATTTTGATGAAAGTGAGTTTTTCAACAAAAATATTGAATAATCATCGAAATTGAACTAAAATTCTTTCGCAAGGTTTTTGAAAATGTCATTAAAATTTGCTAAAATTTCTTTGAAATTTCGGTGAAGTGATTTTTTTCAGCTAAATTAATGAGAAATTAAATTGAAATTTTTCTAAAAATTTCTCTAAAATTTTATTGAAATTTCTCTAAAATTTGTCTAAAATTTTTCTTAAATATTTTCATATAATTTTTTTGCAGCAAAAAACTCTAAAAAATAAAACGTTAAATTTAAAACAAAATTATTCTAAAAATTTTGCTGAAAATTGTTGAAATTTGATTTAAATTTCAATTTTTAAAGAAATATAAAATTTCATCGAAAATTTTATATTTCTTTAAAAATATATTGAATATTCTTTAACATTTTGCTGAAAGTATTGCAAAATTATTACGAATACGCAAAAATTAGTTTTGCTACATTTATTTTTTACATATAAATGATTTTAATATGTGTGAGAAGACAATATACTATAGTATTAAGTATATTTCCATTAGCACATTACAGTTGTATTTAATATTAATTATTTTTTCTATTGGCGTTTCATCTTTTTCATATCTTTGATTAGATATGTTAAATGTTTAACTATATCGAAAAAAAACTTTACGATTAATATCTCTTTACGAGGCAGAGCGACGCTTTTTTCTGCCAAATTCGTTCATTTCATGCAAAAATTCGAATAAACTCAATTTCGCCAAAATCAGAACTGATTATACTAAACAGAACAATTATATCATTTTATTATAATCATGAATTGAAAAGAAATAGAAGAAAACAATATCAACTATAAGACTTTATGATCATTACTTATTATTTTTTTAAAGTTATAAATTTTTTTTAAATGATATATCTATAAATAACAAATTTATTTATTTAAACTTATATATTTAATTTAGTTAAAGTGCATATTATTACGAAAATTAACTTAAGTTTTATAATTAAGCAATTTCTAAT
>Ga0157363_1004335_pt1 | contig 13073 bp, 4 predicted proteins | sample AttsexASBM1_FD_111477 | JGI IMG/M metagenome (GOLD analysis project Ga0157363, IMG submission 111477) | Fungus gardens microbial communities from leaf cutter ant in Ribeirão Preto, State of São Paulo, Brazil - Atta sexdens ASBM1 | ecosystem: Host-associated > Fungi > Mycelium > Unclassified ...
AATTAATAATTTTTCAATTATTCCTTTTTCTTATCATCTTTTTTTAATCTGAAAAATGTTAAAGTTTTATAATGTTTTTAACTAAAATAAAGAAAATATTTTTGTCCCTATTAGTCCCTTTAAGGGAAGATGGATTTATTAATGTACTCTCAATTTATGTGTCCCCGCATTTTAACGTATAGTTACTAAACAGATAATAGTTGTAAGCTAATCGTTTAAGTTAATATTGTAATAATTATTTGTAATTATTTTATTATATTGTAATTATTTTATTATATTGTAATTATTATTTTAATTGTACTTATAATTTTAATGTACATTTATAACACAACGTTCTTAGCTCCAATAGGACATGCTAATGAGAACAAACTTAAAATCTTGCGATTTTATTGAACCTATAAATTTCTTTAAATTGTGATATGTATGTCTCTTTTAAAAAATATTACTATACTTTAATAGTTGAAAGTACATTATTATCTTTAATATTATATACATTAATAATTTAAATTTATAAAAATATCTTTTCTCTTATTTATTTATGCTAATTTTTAAATGGCTTATTTAAATAGAAAAACACTAAAGGACAGTTATTTTACCTGCATCATATACGCTTACTACTATCACGTCCGCTTCATAAATAGCTCGCTAGACTAATTCAGAATTAACTCTCGACTATAACATTTGGATCCAAAGCGAAAATTCAGGAAATTACGGTTGTATATGAAATGTCAATATTATTAAATTCATAATGTCAAATTATATAATGTCCAATTGGAATTGTTTTTAATCATTTCTATATAGGTCGTCATTGCTCCTACTCACAACATATCATAATAATTATGTTGTATAATTATGTCATTAATAATAATGTCGTATAAAATTAATTTAACTAAAACAATGATGTTAAATAATTTAATTCAAGAAAATGTAAATTTGTTAAATTTCATTTAGTTCATAATTTACTAAGTGCATATGTTAATATAAATGTTATGTAGTTTGAAACTACAGAAAGGGATTAATTTACATTTTAACATATATAAAAGTTAAAAATAACGAAATGTTATTTAATCAAAGGGATTTGATTACTATTGCTGCTTTGTTTAACAGTGTACAATCTGTATGATTGCTACGCGGTTCTAAACTATAAGTAAAAAAACTTTGAATCTTTCTCTATCAACGGTAAAGTGGAGGTTCATTTACATTTTGTGCAATTTAAATAGGACACTTTAGAACGTAGATGTAGCTTTTTCATAGCTGTAGTTGAAGGTTAAAGTTGTCTCTGTAAAAAGTGACTGGAATTAGAAATTTATACTTTCCGTATAGAAAAGAACGTTATATATATTTGAAATAATTCTATAAGTAGATCTAATTCTATAAGTAGAATTTAATATAATTTTATAGTTTAAATAAAAAAATTTCTTATTTTATCTGTTTTTTTTTTAAAACGTGTCCACTTCATATTGAATTTTTGATTTATTTTGAGTTGTCGCTAGATTTTTTGTATTACTTTTAAAAATACAAATAGAAACATCTGTAACTTTTTTCATAATTTTGTTAAAGAATGTATGTAATACATCTTTAATTAGATGCATGTAAATAAACGGGATAAATTAAAAGATAGGAACAGGATAATAAAACAAAATTAATTATACGCTATTTATAATTACTTCTTTGACGATTTGAGGAAACTTTCGAGACAGATCGTTTATTGAAACACCCAAGAATCAGCCTGCATAATAAATATAATTACTATTTGCTCTCTCTGTTCTCTGAAAAGGAATAAGAAGTGCACACGCAGAAATTCAATTTCGACTTGAAATTGACAAAGAAGGGAAGTTCCGTTATCTATATGCACCCTTGAAACTTAATTCGTTGAGATGAGTTTAATCTCCGATGTTAAATATCTTCGCTATTAAATCCCCTTCAAATATTTGTTAAGAAAAGGTCGGCTCAAAAGATCGAAGAACCTGTCATTAAAAAGACATTGACATTGAGATTGAATTACAAGTAAACATTTAAATCAAATTAAAAAATTGGTTTGAAAATAATTAATAAATAACACGCAAAAAAAAATTAACAAGTAGCAGAAATTTTTCAGAATGGAACAAAATTGAAACTAGCAATCAACTTTTCTCGATATTAAACGGTATCATAATTTTTGTTCAAGTTTCAACTTCGCAGTTAAAGTTATCCCCCCGCAATCTAACTTTGTCCTGCGATAGTTTGATGTACAGTATAAACTTTAATATAGAATGTTCCCGTTCCTAATAATTTTTTCTTGTATAATCGTTCATTATTGGATTTATACATCGCTTCAACTCGTTAAATTTGTCGTGCACGCGAAATTAATTTTGCGTGACTAGTTTGTTCACGTAAACTACAAAATTTTTTTTTTTTTTTAACACTGCCGTGTTTCCCGATAAACGTCAATAAATGCTCATCATAGAATCGACAAAGTCATTTGGAAGCGCGTCTGTTTACGTTGCAAATATCGATCCGCAATTTTCGATCTGTTGTCCGATGGATCGCGCCGTGTAATGTCACCACGAAGTTTCGAATTTCACGTGAAGTCGCGTGCGAAATGAACCAGGACGCGGGACGAGAAGAGAGAGCGGGTTTCGCGAGCGACCGCGGGACAGGGAAGTGAAACGAGAGGGTGTGGAAAAGGAAGAGAAAGCGGGTAAAAGAGAATGAAAGGGAGAGAGATAGAGAATGAGAGAAAGAGAGGAGGAAGAAGGGAGAAGCAGAGAGAGAGAGAAAGAGAGAGAGACGAATGACGTCAAGAGAGAAGGAGACCCTTTGGTCACGATGGTGCGCGTCGGCCCTACGACCCTCTGGCAACCACCCCTTCTCGTATGCCACCATCCAACGCGACTCTCCCTCTTGTACCCAGTGTGCGCCCTCCACTCCTTCAGCCCGGTTTCCTTTCTCTCTCGGCTCCTCTCTCTTTCTGTCTTTCTCTCTCTCCCTTCTGGCACGATGTAAGCCCGCTCCGTCGATCAATATTACTCTCTTCGAGCGCACCACGGCTCGTCTGAGCGCCAACCGAGCGCTATCATATTAAGTTCCAAGCACTTTGCTCTGAGCACTTGGAGGAGCTCCGACGCATCGCAAAAGTTTTCTCGCGCGAATACGTCGAGAGCGCGCGATATTATCTGTATCTTTCCCCCGTAATGGAGATCGCGTCGCCATTTTTACAGTCGTGCTCGGCCTCCATTTATTTTCTTTTTCGTGCGAAGCAAATGCAAATTTTTACTTATGCTCGATAAATTTCACGTCACCGGCTACTGTGTCTCTCGTCGTTAGAAATAATCTTTTCTTTCTTGATATGCTCGATAAAAATTAACGTGAGCTTTCATCTCGAACGGGAAGGAATGTCAATTAACGCGAAATCTGGGAAAAATGAACGATTGATATATATATATATAAGACGTGGATCTTAATTTTTTAGCCTTATATCAGAAAGTAGCGAAAAGTAAAAAATTATTTTTAAATGACTTTTGACTGATGAGAATCCAGAGATTTTATTCAACTTTTTCCATTATTATTACCCGCGTAATATCGAATTTTAAACAGTAAATATTTTTGTGTGAATTTCGTTATGACAGCTCAAAAACCCCACCTTTTAAACAACAAAGGATAATTTTGCACAGAGATTTTATTTTGCATAAGATTTTATCTCATTTTCGCATTTATATTTTTAATAGAAATCTTACTGGGGAAACACGATAATAAAAAGCTAAAAAATTATGTATTAATTGAAGAGCACTGTCATTGAAATTATTTCATCGAACGAGTAATTTACAGCCCGCATGTATTACAACATAAAGTTATTTCCTTTTTTTTCTAGAATAAATCTAAACTTACGATCAATATTTCTTCTCAATTTTCTTTCCTATTGACACGAAAAAAGCATTACGTTCCGTAGGCGTTTCATCGCAAAAGCTCGCTAGCATCACTCCGCTAAGTTTTCTTTGCAATTTTATCCACCGAGATATAAGAGGTTGCTCGGAAACAATGCTATCGACACATATATAACGCAGACACTCTTAAAAGTTTACCTACGGACCACGACTAGTTTCTCTGAACCTTGTCACGCCTTTTCCATAGGGATGACCACAATCATTTGGGCTTAACAAATTCGGATCTAAGCTCAACACATTGCCAGACATTTACATTTATTGTGTACATAAGATACAACATAATTTAAATTAATAAGAAAAAGAATAAAAAGTAAATTTTTTTTAAATAAATTTAACATTAACTAAAAGCGAAAATTTGTTTTTCTTTATTAAAAAATTCAAAATTTAAGGACATAAGCATTTTAAAACCGTTAATCTGATTTATCATACGAATTGGAGAAAATTCAGTGGTATAAATATAGATAGTTCGATTTCTTTTTCTTTTCCTTCATTTGAACTTTTACAGAAAGTCATTATAAAGTAGGGGATTATAAAAACATTATAAAAACGGGAAAGTCATTATAAAATAACGCTGAAATAGTGTTATATATTGAGAAATACACTGAAAATGAATTATAACAAATCTTCAAAGAAAAGCGATAAATTTGAAAAACCCCCGTTTTCTCTGAAGGTTAGTGCTATGATTTCATAAATAATTTCGCTAAATGATACCATGCCTAAAAAATAATATATTCTATTAATATTTTAAGAGATACTTTAATACGCAATTGCTTTGACTCTGTGTTTTAAAGATTAAATGTTTTCTATTATTAATTAACATATATTATCGAAAATAATAATAATAATATTTATAATAATAGGATAAAAAAATAGAATTTCGAATATGGTGCAATTTTGAAGTAATATTTAAATCCTATTTTTTTAAGTTCAGGATTGATTTTTTTTCTATGTGGTACGTTTCAGCATTCTCTACATATAATGAGAAGATTACCAAACCTCAAAAATTGGATTCAAATTTTATTCTTTTCAGAATTGTATCACTTTATCATATATTTTTTGTCTACAAAATATATCTCAATTAAAATCTATAGAAAGGTACTGTCATTTCAAATGCTGCAATTTCATGAGATTCTGCCATTATGGATGAGAGATTCTTCCGCCATTATGGATTCTGCAATGTTCGCGATTAGTCCATCAAAATAATTAGGTATTCCAGCGTATTTTATAAATATTTCAATATTTATGACACGTTCGTAAATACGTGCGTATCTCGATTTCCGCACTGGTTCGATCAAATATTTTATGGACTATGAAATGCTAAAATCTCGACGCCGGAATTCGCATCTAATGAAATCGCGAATGAGAGATTCGAACATGCGATCCGCGAACGTAAGATTCTTCGTCGCGGCGGCTGCCTCAAAATTATATGCCAGATCACTAAAAAGGCAAATGATACTCGTGCTTTGAATACGCGAAACCAGGGGTCGCGACCCGCCGGTCGTAAAAATTCGCTACACGGCGACCCGCCGGCGTAGAAATGGCACTTAATCCGCGTCGCCGCGCCCGGAGTATCGACGTTTCGGAAAGAGCTCTCGACCCCAGACTTTTCGCAAAGTACAAACTTATGAACAGGAAATGGCGACGTTTAATTCAAGCTGCATTTCTCCATTTCTCACGAATTCTGCTTGAATGGTAAAAATTAAAGTCATACTTTCTATTTTCGGTTTCTATCATCTTTCTTATTAAAATAAAGCCTTAATTCTTCTGTAAGGCATTTGTTATGTTTATTATAATTATTACACTAATATAAAATTCAAATTATAACTCAAATTATAAATAGAAATTATAATATATCTAGCTGTAAATGACTCAATAATAGATTAATACGTCATTATTTTATTTAACGCGTTCCATTAAATACTCTATGGTTATAAATGTTAATGTAATAGCTCGTTAATATCTCAAATTGAATTTAATTATTAAATTAACAGAGAAAGATTGTTCATATATCTACGCGAATTATCACATTTCATAACACGCTTATTATATTTTATATCCTCTATTATTAGTTATAATATACATATAATTAATTAATGTAAATGTTTTCTAGGAGTTTATCAAATTCTTCATTTGGATACGAAATGAAATTTAAGATATGGGTATACTAAATAATTTTGCATCATGCAGTTTGATTGAAGTAAAAAGAATTAGCCATACCAGAGTTGCCACAAATTCCTCATCTTAGATTTTCTGTCTTTCAATAACATTTTCTTCAAACTTCATGCATTTTTCGTATTGATTTGGAAACCATTAAACATTTGATTGACAAAACAGTTTAATAGTAATGTAAATTACTATTAATATTACTGGCACCACTTGCATTTAATCGTTAAGCTGCACGGAAAAAAAGGATTAGCGGTAGGAGCTGTGATATCTAAATGTGTCTCTAAAATTGGGACAGGTAATGCTATTGATGCTCAAGCTAAATTTATTAGCTATTTGCACTTACGTACTGTAGCAACAAATTTTTGCTGCTAGAGATATTTAGTAGCTACTTTATCTTTTACTATAGAATTTTTAGGTGCACCGAAAAAATGAATATTCCACTTACGTATAGTATGTTTTCCTCTAAAATAAGCGCTAAAATGATCCTCTTAATTTAAGAGAAAAATCTAAATTAACATCCTGTATATTCTTAATATAATGTACAGGATGTCCTATTTTAAACGATGATCTCAAATATCTCTTGAACAATACACTTTAGAGAAAAATGTTTCAAACAAAAGTTGTATGGTTTTAAGGGAGACATTATCAAAAATCGTGAAGCGCGCATGTAGCGACGATCGCCTTCGCAAATCAAGAATATCATTAATTTAAAAAGAAATATTCTTATATCTATTAAGAGGAAATATTAAGTATATTTTTCAAGAATACAATTTTTCGGTGTGATATCTTTTTAACTGCCTGTATTAATATGCTTTTAATTTTAATTAATAAAGTTTCATGCCACAGTGAATGTTTTTATCTGTAATAGTCAGAGCTTAGTAATGACACTAAGGCGGTAGATCTTATAGCTAAATTTGATTCAGTTGTTAAAATTTAGCTGTTATTGCCAAGTCATTTTTTTGAGTAGTATTCTAAAACTGCGTAGGTGTGATATACTCGTATCAAACTTCCGTAAAACCAAGAATTTATATTTTCTAGAAAACTTTGCAAAATTCCTCGACTTTTCTTCGATTTTCTTAACCGTTTTCAACTTCTCTGACATTTCTCTGATTTTCAGTTTTATAGCAACCCTGCATATGCGGACAAATATATGGTGGACGTTCGTGCTGGCTGGTGTATTCGTCGTGACAGGATCGATTCTCGCCACGGTGTCGTAAACCTTACCAATCCCGAGTAGAAACCGAGGTGCGCCTAGCGCAAGTAACGCAAGACACATATGTCCCTAATGCATTAAGACAACTTTTCCTTCTTTGCAGCGAATACGAGTGCAGCCCACTTTCCGCACGAAGTCGCGGATGAGGTTTCGGCGTGAAGACGGCGAGAATGTTACAGACATAAGCCGTAAAGAGTAAATTTTACAGAAGAACGAAAGGAGGGAAAAAGTAGATATTTTATACGGCCAATTCACCGTTTCCAAAAGGGATTCCGCGAAATCTTTTCTTCCTTTCAGAAACGGGGGAGAAATAATACTCGGTTGTACCCGTCTACCCGATTACGAAAGAAACAACTTTGTAAAAAATTGATTTAACGAAACTTTTCTATTTGAATAATTTATTCGCAAGTTACTTGCTCATTGAGTGAAACAAGTATAAAGAAAGCTTCTCTCAATAAAAAAATGTGAAAACTCGGTTTTATTATAACTTTTATTATAACGCGAATTAAATTCGATATTGTTCTAGATGTAGGCGATGTAGATAAATGACGATGGAATCCGAAGATTCGAAAGAGGGACATGATTTATGTGGTGCACCGATAACGTTAGGCAATCTGATGCGATGTGTCGTACGACGCGCGTAAATGTGTTTTTTAGCAACATTGATGCTGAAAAGCGAGCGGACCAGCGGCAGGAATATCTCTTGACCCGTCGTCTCTCTTTCCCTCTCGTAAAACCGCGCCACGCCGATAATCCGTGACACGAATTCTCGTTTCGATTTTATAGCACGAGACGATTTTATTGTGCGACACACGTTATCCGCGGTTATCGAGAGCAATGATAAATTTTCAGATACCATCTCGAATTCTTGCCTCGATATCGAGAAGCGAATGACACCGATGGATGGGGATAAACCATTCGATGTCCCGCAGGAGATATCTCGCTTTTGTGTCGCGGCCATTTTAAAGGAGCTGATGAAATACTTCAAGCGGCTTATGGTCTATAATATTCTCAAATCGGCTTAAATTCACAAGATACTATGGTATCTGTAACTTTAATCTTACAAGATAAAAATAGAAAGTTTAGATCGTAAGAGAAAAATAGAAAGTTTAGATCGTAATTCGTCATTAGATCACAATCGCATTTTCAAGCATTTTGAAATAATGTCGACAAGTGCATGAGGCTAATTAAATTAAAATGTGTAACTGTAGTCTTAACTTAAATATTTTAAATATTATCTGCGGATACACACACACACACACACACACACACACACACACACACTCACACACACACACACACAGAGGAAAGATCCAGAAATTCATGAATCAAAATATCATAGCAAGAAAGTTCTTGAAAAAATAAGTTAAAAGTGGTCATTTTTCGTTCCGAGCAGTAATTTTTGAAATATAGGAATTCGAAACAGGCCAATTACAGATCACGATTAAATGGAAATCCATCCGTGACTCACGCATTGATGTTAGTGGCCGTGTTAGTAGTCGCGCATTTTATGCACTCAATGACATTAGACAAATAATCGTTTGCGTAACGTCAGTGTAATAAAAAATACTGCATGTTGCGTAATATTAATATATATAATATACTTGTTCCGTATTAATTGTATTGTATAGTATTTGCAATATTATACTCGTGTCTAAAGATGGCTATAAACCACATGGCTAATAATACGCTAACTTTACATTCGTTAAATTCAGACATTCGCTAAATATACATGATAATTATACACATCATATGTGTGTGTATGTGTAATGTTTGCTATACACAATGTTGACGTATATTAACCTACGTTCTCATCCGAAGCCGCCTTAACCGATAACTTTATATTTTTTTGTTTGTCTTATTATTTAATATAATGTGACATTCATAATTGCATCATTTTATTATAAATTGTTTGTAATTAATTAATTTCTACTATTTTAGTACATTTAAGCGGAAGTATAATTAATGTCACGTACAATTAGTAAAGAAACTTTAAGGTAAACTTAGAGATACGCAAGTTGGTAATAGATGCTTGGAACATTCCCTAAAAGAATTTCTCAGTCATTTTTTACTGATATATACATTAATATATCAATAATATATTAAGTATAATTAAAATTACATTAATTATCCTTATAAGATAAAATCTTGAGACTTCTGAGCAATACTTTATATTTTTCTTTTTCCAAATAAAGTTTTAAAGATAACTATACCTGTTGTGGTTACTCTCACTTATCCATTTAAAGATAAAATGAATCAAAACTGTATGTTATAACTTTTATTTAAATTTTAAATTTAAACTTAAATTTAAAACTTTTGTTTAAATTTTATACTCCAGTATAAAATTAATTCGATACAATCAATCAAAGATTTCCACAAGTTACAGTGCACGATATCCGAGATCAATGTCAGATCTACGAACATCCGTGAAGGATGTTAAAGAAGACGCGCTTTATCGTATAATTATAAAAGCATTCGAGCCACATCGCGCTTGAGTATCCCATCCCTCATTCAACATTACGCTCCTCTTTGAGGTTATATCGATAAGAGGCACGAGGCGCGTACTCACAGTTGTCATTCTTGCCATCGACGCAGCCAGCACGCTGGCACAGCACGAGCGCCAGGAGCAGGAGGGCTCGAGTGCCCCCCGCTAGGCACATCCCTGCGGCGGCCTTATCGTTATCGGCACGCGCACATCGTCCACACCACCCCCCCGCGCGAAAGGCACAGATAGGGTCGCCGTCTTTTTTCCCCTCTTTGCACGCACGCACGCACGTACCGCCCGGTGTGACGAACCACCACGACGAAGCAACCGCACCCCGCGACGTGTCCCGCGCGACTGAGCGCCTCCGCTCGGTGCGATTTTACGCGCGAACCGCCCCCATACACATTCGTTCCCCGTCGTCGACGTAATCGTCGTAGTCGTCGTTGTCGACGTTGAAGCGAAGGAGAGAAACAGAGGGTGAGAGAGGGAGAGGGGGAGAGAGAGAGAGAGAGAGAGAGAGAGAGAGAAGGGAGGAGGGAGTTCGCGCGTGCGCCCTATGAATCTCGAGAAGGGTGTGGATGTCGACGGGGGTTGAAAGGACGTACTACGCCGACACCCACGCTCATTGTTGAGGCGAGTTAATGAGGACGAGCGTAACCGGCTTTTCGACCGGATTACGCTACGTCGTAACGCGGACGCGCGAAAACGTACCGCGGAACACGCTGCCCGGAAAATGCGGACGGAAGTGGTGATGACGATTGGCTTGGGGATACAAGAGAGAATCCCAAATGAGATCGTTTGATTCGACATTGTTCATCCAGAGAAACGTGATATAATCAGATATGCAATCAGATATTGCAGATTGAAATATTAAGCTTGCACATCTCTTTTTTTTGGACATTTTTATCGGAGACATTGTTTAGACATTTAAGCTACTTTAAATGCTCCGTGATATAATTACATAATTATTAATGTCTACTTTGGTGAAGAAATATATTTTTAATCTTTATATATTGACGCATTCTGATAAGTTAAATATTATAATAATATTGAAAATAATATCAAAAATCGTGTTTAAATTTTGTAGTTATTTTATATAACATTTCCAAATAAATATTGTACGAATTTCATTGTACGGAGAATTGATAATTAATTGATCGAAACAAAAGCAAGTGAAAATATATTATATAAATATATAAACATAAATACATTCATATGCATATATCTAAATCAAACTGACAGAATCGGAAAAATGTAAAGTTTCGTTGAAATATTTTATTAGTCATATCTGAAAAAAAAAAAAAAAATCTGAAATGAGAGGATTAATTTCGATTCAGAGGATTAACATCGTTTGTACGATCATTACAGAAGAAAGCATATAGTTTTATGAATTTAGTATAGTTACTAAATTAGTATAGTTACATAAATTATAATCGCATTCCGAGACATGAATTCACGAGTTCACGTAGGAAAGCGGATACCTACGAGTGTCAGCGAGTAACTTCAACTTAAACTTCGACGCGTGTTATCCCGACGTTCTAAATATCGTCGTGCAACCATAACCGCGCGCAATGTGCTCCTCCGATGGAACCAGATGCTGCATACGGAAGTTACAATGCCGGTTACACGTTCTCACGCTGCGGTCGTGAAAGCTGCGAAATCGCGACGAACTTCCCCGTCGCATTCAATTTCGAGGAAATTTAGAATTCGTCGTGGACCCTCGGGTGAGTCGGATGGCAGAAAAGTGGAAGAATTGCAAATCTTGACCGCGTGATTCACGAGTCTCACCGTCCGACACGCGGAGAAGTTTGCGTAGATTTGGAAGTGAATGCGGATTGTCGGCGCATACGAAGTTATAATACCTCGGCGTCGAACCGTGAAGTCGACTAAAGAAGGGAACCGTCAAAATGCCAGGTGCACTTTCGCAGCGTTCTCGTCGATACCGACAGGAAAAATCTTGACTGCGCGTTATAAATATAAGAAAATTGAAATAGCCGATATTATATTGTGGATAGTATAATAGAATGTGTAAGAGAAATCGATTATCGAAGAAAGAAAATATGTGAATTTTTTTTTATATACACGGAAAGAACGATTTTTGCTGAAAGATTTAAAATTTTATTGGACACACATGTGAAAATGATTTTGTTGTACTATCAAAATAATTTTGTTAGAAACTAAAAAATGTTGAGCAACGCTATAAAAAAATTTTGATATTCTAGCAAGTGTCTAAATCAGTTTCCAATAAAATTTTTCTGATGGTCTAACAGAATTATTTTCAGATATTTAGCAAACTTTTAAATTTTTCATCAAAATCATTCTTTCGTATATTTTTGTGTACATTTTGTTTCGCGGACTGTAATATTTAAAAAGTTCTATAGATAAAAATATTGTTCACGGAAAATTAAATTTTCATCAAAACGACTGTTGTTCCAGAGATATGAAGTATGATTTAATTATTGTCTTATTATTAATTATGAAATATATATATTATGGATTTATTTAATACTTTCTGAAAACATGATAAAATTTATGTATTTACTGTACACATAAAAATTAATCAAAAGATTACATACACTGTAAGAAATTTCTGTTGTAAACTTCCAATAGTGTTGAAAGTTTTTATCCAACAAAAATGTGCTGTGAATTTAAACAGTTATATTATATTGTGAAATTACAATAATATTTTGTGGTAAAGTATATGCAAATCTCTAATACGCATGCGTGGCACGTTAATTTTGTAAATTTACAACAAATTTCTATTGTAAATTTACAAATATTGTAAAATTACAGCAAAATATGTTACATGGTTTGTAAATTTTTGCACATTTTTATTGTAAGGATATTCACAAACATTTCTAACAGTGTATAGAGATAATTAAATTTACATAAGTAACAACTTATAGTCGATAAAAAAAATAATTTAAATATCTTTCAATTAATCAAGGACGAGCGGATTCAAGCGATGAATAAATGATTAAAACCCTTTCTTTTTTGGGCGGAAAATTAGATCGCTGTCGGTGGACGGGGTAAGGGGCGAGGTGACGAGATTAAGAAGTCGTCTGCGGAAAACTAAGGAGGTGCGAAAAGTCGCCGTAGTAAATCTCATTTTATAAGAGACGCGAATGAGTTATTGTCTAGCGACCAGTCGATTCTCACCATTCCGAAAGTGCTCTCGGAAAAAAACTCTGCGAAAAATATTCCGCAATGATTGTTGCTGTGAAGTTCGATCGTGTAATTTTCCTTCGGAATTGGTAGGGTGAATTTTTCACACTAATTTTTTTGA
>Ga0157363_1004336_pt1 | contig 13073 bp, 9 predicted proteins | sample AttsexASBM1_FD_111477 | JGI IMG/M metagenome (GOLD analysis project Ga0157363, IMG submission 111477) | Fungus gardens microbial communities from leaf cutter ant in Ribeirão Preto, State of São Paulo, Brazil - Atta sexdens ASBM1 | ecosystem: Host-associated > Fungi > Mycelium > Unclassified ...
GCATCGTCGAAGTGCTCCTGTCCGCACGTCGATCACTTTCAATGAAGAACTTACGCTAATGTTAACGCTACACGTTATTTCTGATCCCTCGATTATGTGAGAGTTAAAAATTAATAAAGTTGATAAGATAAATTTGACACGATGATAAAGTTTTGCAAGTGCATTAAACGATTGATTTATTGATATTAACTCTTTGAGAATCAAAGCTTTTTAACAAAGAAAGTTAAAAAAGACTTTGTTTTCTTTCGCTGAATTCTGACTTTAGACTTCTAAAATTTAAATTTCCAAAAATAATCTGATTATTCGATGTGCGCGGGATTATCCGAAAGATAAAAACTAGGTGTCAAAAAGTTCTTGATCGTTAAATTTGAATGTAATCTGACAATGTCAAATTTTAAAAGGATAGTAATCTTCAATAAAGGAAGCATTACAGGATTTATAATTAAAAAGTCAGTTAGAAATCAGCATTGACGAGCTCCAAATAAAACGAAACTGAATATATATGTTAATTTTGCAATCAAAAATTTCCTAATCCATACAAAACGTTAAAACACGTTATAGTTTTTAATAATATATTTATCATTTATTACATTCTATTGTTATATTTTGTTAATCGGAATTGATTTAGATAAGAGTATATAAAAATATGTATATTTAACTTTTACAAGACGAAAAAACCATTACAGTGAAATAATTGAAACATAACTGTCACGTCTTAAGGAATATGTACAATGAAATAATGAATTATAGCAACTGTAATTTAAGAAAGAACTATAAGATTTTAAAAATAGACCCCTGTTTTTTAAAGGTTAATAAATGGAGAGATTTTAATTAGTCAATTTATATTTACTTGAGAAGACTAATATTATTGTAGTATTTACTGTGATCACATATCGATCTAGTTTTTAATTTAATAGCATTAAGAAGATGAACGTGCCTTGCCGATAAATCCTCTTTCAGATGCGCTTCTTGCGTTACTCATGAGTTACGAAGCAAGAAGCCGAGAAAGATGTCCACAGCTAACGCGTCTGCGAAATTTGAGCCGCGAAATGCGCGAGTGGCAAGAACCGAGGACCGTCACCGCCCACTTCGACTTCGCAGAATCCGACAAACAATGAGACGATACTCGGAACGGACGGTATTCCTTCAATAGAGCGAGACTGCGGGCCTGGCTCTCGACGTTGCATTAGTTTCCATTATTCCGGCCATTGTTCGACGTGGCCCTCCCCGCGCACATCTTCGCCAGCCCTTTCGCAGCTTCCGGTGGTTGCGCGACCTGCAAGACGACGACTCGGAAGTCTTTGAGCTTCTCAGAAAGCCAAGCCATGCAAAGATAACCGAATGCGCAACGTAGCACTGCCGACTTAAGCAGCTCGTACACACCTCGTATTAATTTCATACCTTAATTTCATTTTAATACCTTGTCACATGTGACATCCGAACTGAAACAAATTATCGCACTCATCATGGAAGTTGAGAATGCCAAAATGGCTTTATATACTTGCATGATTTTATAAACTGCATAAAAGAATAATTTGAAATTCCATTCAATGAATTGTCGATTCTTTACTCTAAAAAATTTTGGTGTAGATTTAACGTCATGTAATATCTATATAATTCTCATCGTGTTGATGTTAATATTAATGTTAATATGATTTGCGATCTGTGATTTTTATATCACTATCATGGTGTGGATTTAAAATCCATGATAATTCACATCATATTGATATTAAACACCAATACTGTGAGAATTACATAGACACTGTATAATGTTAAATCTATATTGACATTTTTTAGAGTGTTTTAATCGTCTTTAATTTTCGGAATCTATGTGTAGCTTCAATAAAATTACAAACTATCCATTCCCCTCTTCTCCCATGACGTCGCGGACTTTCGAGGTGACATACGTAAACGCATCGGGTTCCGCAGTGAACCGCAGCCTCAGATATAACCACGAGCAATCTCCTTAACCGCGCCCTGAACCGAACGCATACAGTTCTCGCGGGTGGTTTCCATGGGCAATGTCAGTCGCAGGCGGCGATGGTTATGGCGCCGTGACGTCTTCCTCTCACGGATGCGAGAATGCACAGACGCGCCTTTCGTGCGATAATAACTCACGAGTGACGCGGCGTTACCTATTCCCGCAACAATCCCGCCGTCTGCGAGAGAGATTAATTTAATTCACCGCGGATAACGTTGCGGAAACGCGCCGCTTTCCTCCTCGAAGGAAGAGAACGGGGCAGAGAGGAGAAAGGTGGTAGAAGAGGAGGAGAAGGAGGAGGAGGAAGTCCGATCGTTACGTCGCGACACGATCAGGACAAATACGTCAGATGTCTCCCGTACCGAGAAGTGATCTATTATTCCATAAGCTATAAATATGTTATTCTTGTCGTTGCACATGCAGGCTGATTCTTAAGAAGGATTTAGAATGTACAGTCTTTCACAAGTTGAAGACCAGCTAAATACAAAAAAGTAATACAAAAACTAATTTTATGAAATGTAAGTTGATCGTTGTAAAAATTCTTTTGTGTTATTTAATATAAATCTAAAATTTATTTAGAGTAAATAAAATTTGTTTGAACACCGTAATAAATAAATTTTGATTGAATTTATGGGTAATTTCGTGAATACCTATGAAAATTGGCCACTGCATATTGGAAAAATTTATCTTATAACGAATTCACTTGCATTATATTAATGCATACTAAAAAGTTACTCTATATATATATATATATATATATATATATATATATACATATGAAATTAACACAGTTAAACGTAAAAAGCATATAAATTTTTTTAACACTTAAATATCAATAATGATATAGTCACATTATTTAACAAAATATACATGTAGTATTTCATTGTTAAAGTTGATTATGCCACTGCATTTATATACTTTGTATAAAGCAGCTTTTTTTATAATTAATCCAGAGTAGTCGAGTGATCAAATTTATATAGTTTGAGATATATATAATATAAATAAACATATATTTTAAGGTAAATCACGAATGGTTTTTTAATTAATGAAAAATCGTTTTCTCAATGATCAGTAAATTTATATTCAAATTATTTCGAAATCTCTTAAACAAATTGTTCGCATTTTCTTCAGCAAGCCGGCATTAATCGAAAATGCAGCTGTCTGATACTCGTATCCGGTCCCTCAATTATGCACGTAGCAGGTCGATGAGAGCGTATTGGAAAAATTCAAATAGCTCCGTATTCGCGGACTCCGTATCGTATTCAAGAACTAATCGAAGGTGAACGCACTCCGTGAATATTCCGCGGGATCGCGCGCGATTGGTATCGCAGCAGGAACAACAAACACTTTGTACGTTACGACCATTGGCAATCGTGCGGCGATAGCATTGGTCCTTAATCTCGCTCGGAAATCTTCTCTCTCTTTCCCTTCCTCCTCCGTCTCTTCCTAGCCGGCGTGTTCTCTAAAAACATTTCTTTCCTCGCCAGTCGGACCGAGAGGGGTAGAGCTGCGTGGGAAATCGCGGACGGCCGGTAATTTCTCCGGCCTGATTCTGCCGGCGGTGCGCGCAGATTATCTACAGCATCCCGGCTCGAGATATATAGACACGTTACGCTGCTCGCGTACACTATGAAGATCGAGCCATGCTCGCGTTCCCGCCACAACGTCACGACATCCGCGTCGGCGGGAGTCCTGTTGCGCAAATTGGAAAGAAAGGATCTCGTGTTTCCGCAGACTCGTTAAAATGCGCGATCAAAACGAGTCTCAATCATCGAAATCTCTAAAAACGATGCGAAATCTCGTATTTCGTTAAACTATTTTTATAAGGGAAAGTAAAAAGATCGAGAATCATGCAGGGATTTGCGGAATGACATAATTACGATCGAAAGTGGCTCGGATGATTTAAAAAATTAACAATAAGCGAAATAAGATTAGATGTATGGAAAGAACGACTTTCTAACTAGATGTAGATCTGAAAATAATTTTGTGAGACTATCAAAATAATTATGTACAATTGGATTTGCTGAAAATTTTTTGCAGCATTGCTCATTATGATTGAATTTAATTCCTACATAATTATTTTGATGATCCAACAAAATCATTTTCAAATCTGTATCTAAATTTTGATTTTATCAGCAAAATCTTTCTTTTTATATGATATTTGGAAAAAGTAACGATGACAATGAGCGATGATGCAAATACATGGGAATAGTGACAGTAAACACAATGCCGCTAGTCTATTCCGATGATTATATTCGGCATCGGTTTTCGGTCTTTCGCTCCGTCCTCGTCCCTTTTTCGCGAAAACCCTTTCGCGGGATGGAAGGTCACGATCTCGGCGAACCGGAGGATTGGTATCCCGCTGTTGCTGCACGCTCGAGAAGGTGTCTCGTATCTACGTCCATCGCTAAACAGCCCGAGCGTGAAATCAGACCAGCGATCTTCCGCTCGCCTTCTCTTCTTTCCTTTCTTCGTTTCTTCTCTTTCGTAAGCTCGTTCTTTCTCCCTCTCTTCCTCTGTCTTTCTCTAGCTCTTTAATTTTCACTGCAAACCCTGGAACGATCGCTATTATCCGTATCGAGAAGATCCTGGGTGCTCGAAAATCGCATTTCGGAGGTCAGCCTCCACGGAGAGAAAATGGAGCTTACGGCAATGGAATAAAAAGAAGGATTTCCTTCGATATTCTAGGTAATTCCTAGCGCAATGTATGCCATACAGATTACAGTCTTACTTATAATTCGAATTCATTTATATCTTTTACATTTTAATTGTCTCATCGACTAGACTTTGGAATTTGGTATCGACGTTAATTTATTAAAAATTTGATTAATCGTAATTTCGTGAATTTCTGTAATATCGAGCGTTATAAATATTTTTACAGATATGTTATTTACAAATTTTCAAACCGCGAAAATAAATTTTCAAAAGCGAGTGAATTGTAAAATATGAACTGCAATCGAGATGGATCGCACAGTTATAGCTGTCTAGTAAGAGAATTTCACGATGCATATAACGGCGATGGAATATCACATCGGTGGTTTCTTGGCGATTTAAATGCCTCGGTACCGGTACACCACCACCTCCGGCGTTTCGGGCGTCAAGTCGAATCAATATTTGCCGAGATTCATTCGCGCGTCGAACAAGAGGCGGACGTGAGAGGGAAACGAGGCAAGCAGGGAGAAAGAGCGACTCGCGAATCGCGCTCCAGGCGCGACTAACCGGATATCGGAAAGCCGACGGTAATTCGATTCCCACGTGTACCGGGCGCGGTGTCCTCTCGGAAAAATTATTCCGGGTACGTTCCCGTCCGATGAAGAGAGACGAACGGCAACTGCGGTGACTATGCGACGTTTCACTTCTCTCTCTCTCTCTCTCTCTCTCATTCTCTTTCTCTTTCTCTCTTTTTTCTCTTTCTTTCTTTCGAGCGACAGACTTCATATAAAAAGGCATCGTCATCTCCTTGGGATCTCGCGTCGTTCGTCGTATGACGAGCAAGCGTCACGTTTGCGGCAAACGACGCGCATGGCGCAGCTGGAGTCTCCGCATAGACCCTACGTGCGCTACGCCCTATCGCGCCATATGCGTTGCACCTTTCCTCCCCCTCCCCCCTTTCCGTTTCTCCGCCCGCGTCATTGCGCTGCATCCCTCACGCTCGTGCCGTAAAGCCACATAATACTCTTCGGATCTTGGGGTACCGCCGAACCGGCGAATGGGACACGTTCGCGGACGCGTAGCCCGCAATTGTCGCGGCTATACGAGGCAGTGTCCTTCTCTTTCTTTCTCTTTCTCCTTTTCCCTGTCTTTTTCACTCTTTCTATCTGTGCTGATACAAATGCATCGCACGTACGAAGACGTGGGAACGCGCACGTGCGTGCATCCGCGTATGTACCTCTTCGAGACAAGGAAACTCGGAGAATACAGTTGGCGATTTCGACCCGCTTCCATCGTCGAAAGCTGACAACCGTTATGCAATGATTTTATTAATTTTTCGTATCTTCGTCTTGCGTCGAAATTTTACCGTGAGCGATATTCAAGGTGTCCGCGCGAACAATGCGATATGTGATAACCTTTACATTGATAATTCTTTTTTGTCTTTGATGACGAAAAACATTTTTCATGTATCCATTATATCTCGGTGAATATCGCGGCCTGAAATCGCAAGTACTTACATGCATCTACGCTCTACGAGCGTGTATAAACAGAGAGGTAAGAGACGTTTGTGGGACATGGAGAAAAGTCTTGCTGTCTCTCTCTCTCTCTCTCTCTCTTTCTCTCACATACACACACACACACACACACTCTCTCTCTCTCTCTCTCTCTCTTCATCTTCCTTTCTTCGTCCTTCGATCTCATTCGCTCTCAAGCCGGGGGAGGCACGGGAGTAAGGCAGGGTAGATAACCCTGCATCCTAGTGCTAAGATAACCTGACTTGACCCGCGGGTCCTCCTTGCTGAATAATTACGGGGAAATCCTGCATCTCTCTCGCTCGCGTCCTTCTCCGCCGCCTCTTACTCTCGCCCACCTACCTCCGTCCCTCTGTCCCCTTTCTTGGTGCATGAAGGCAGCGGGAGACCTGAACCTGGTGGCTCTTAGCGATGGTATCGACCTGCGGAGAGTCTTTGCCTCCCCCCCCCTCCCCCCTCCCCCTCCCCTGGCCCTCCTCTTTCCAAACCGAGTCGACCCTCTTGCCCACCTCCACCTCCTTCTCTTGCTTTCTGCACCGCCGCCTCGTCCTTCGCCCACCGCTGCATCACGGCCTCGTCCGTCCCCCTTGGGCATTCTAACGCCCGCTACGGCAAGGGTTGCTCCGTGACTGCTCCTTAGGTCCGCAGGATCGAAGGCAGAAGCAATAGAAGGAGATGGTGGCGGTAACGCGACGCTTGAGATGCGGCGGCAGCGTTGGCGTGTTTGTGTATGTGTGTTTGTACGTATGTCCACGTTGGTGGGGGCAGGTGGAGAGAACGACTCCGGGCCCGTGCAACCTGGCCCAGGCTAGGCCAGCCTGACCCAAGTCACGAACACGCACGACCGCGGATAGATCGTGCCGAGCTTAGTCCTGACTAACCCGGCCCGCCTCCAGGGGCGGATGGTCATTCCGCCGTTCTGTTCTCACTCCTTCCCTTGTATGAGTACCACACGGATTACCACCGCTTGCGTGGCTCTTTTATCCCACCCTACGTTCTTATCATTTTCCCGCGCTCGCGAACGCGAGCCAATGAAGAGGAATCAACGTTCTCTTCATTCGCGTCCCCTAATGAATACTCTTTCTACGCCGCAGTCAATTAAATTAAAGGCAATATATCTTAATGGAATCAATCAGGCATTATTTTACACTCGATATTTGTGAAGAAATGATCTATATGAAGAATCTAGTTATATTATAGGCATATAAGTTAAGTTATATATGTTCTTTGAAATATACTCAATCTTTGACTATAGCAAGTTATTTGGAAGTGAACATTTTTGGATGATTGTATAATTTATGATTGTATAATTTATGGAAGATATTCTAAATTGTATGTAAAAAAAAAACTTTGAACCTTCCTCTATTAATTGCCGTAAAGGCAGAGATTCACTCAATTGTATTCTATACTTCAAACGAGATACTTAAAAATTTAAATAGTTGGTTGAGCTGAAAGTGTCGATTTGTTCAATAATACGTTTTTGCTTAATACGTATTAATAAAAAATTTATATGTTTGCGGAAAATGCAGGAAATGGCTGCCTATTTTAATAGAAAGCACTCTTGCCTGATTGTTAATAACTCATTAAATTTACGCATCGTAATCGCTTATCAGTATTATAACTTACGCGAACATTTTTTTACTATTTTTTTCAAGTTTTCTCCTCCACTTTGCAAATATAGCGCATTCATGTACTTTTGTTAATTACAAAAGGAACAAATTTTACCGCGTTTCCCTTGAATAACTCGTTGTTTCGCACATTTAAAAACGGCGCAATTAAGCGAATATCAGACCGCGCGTCCCGATCCATCCAGTTCGCGTGAAAATTTTCCCGCGCCCGCCGCGGCTTTCATGTTTATCGCACATTTAACGTCGAATACAACGTCTGTCGCTGAATATCGCGTGTGCACCACCGGCGGTCGAATAAATACTTAATTCCAGCGTTATGCGAGCACCGAGCGCTTAAGTACACAGTCGCGGCTACGACCGCGGCTGTTTCTTCGCGCTCGTTGCTGCGGATAATCACGCGTGCAGCTAACACCGGCTAGCCCTAATCCGCCCCTGTTCGACATTATGCTCGAACCGGGCCGTATTCGTGCCGTTCCTCCCGTTGCTTCGTGATCGTGCATTCGTTCACGGACAGCGTAAACCCTCCTCCCCCTCCCGGCCGCGGATGGCGGAACGGCGAACTCGATAATATGCACCTACTTGAACGTGCATCGGCTTTTGCTGGTCAGTATGCCGTTTTAAACGAAACCCGCGTGACCTCTCTCTCTCCTCTTCTATGCATTTGCTATGTGTATACAGTAGCGCGCCCTCATTGATTGCTTCCGTTTCGTGCACCGACAAGGCCTCGTTCCATACACTCTGAACTAACTCTTTAACACCGAGCCATCCTAAACTTCTCAAACATGACACACGACCGTGTACTTACTTAATATACAGTATTAAAAAAATGCAAATTTATTAAAAAATCGCGTAATTCGTTGAGGGGAAGATTACTTTCTGAGAAATTTTCCTCAAATCAAATTCTGTTGGTATATAAATGTAGATGTAAGTAGGGCATTTTCGTAATTCTGTATTGAAAAAAGAAATTCTCATTAAAAATAAACGAACCGGAAGATTTTGATTGTATCAATCAGAATTCTAATTATCTCAACTAAATAGATTCGACGAGAAAATTCTGATTTGTCCATTTTCAACCAGAAATTTTTCCAGTTAATGTAATCATTCTTTTTTCCCGGTGTGTAGATAAGCAGAATACTTTTCCTCTTTTTATATTTTAAAAGAAAGATACGAGAAGCAATGTAAAGTGAGCTCCCTCACAAAAGCGTATATATCTAAGGGTGTATAAACGATTTCTAGCAATTAGTCCGACGCGAATCTGCATTACAATCGTGTCGCTGATAATGCGGCGCTACGTCGCGCGCGCACAAGTCGTCACGAAAGTTTTACACGATCATTCTTTACGCCGCCCGCCACACTCCCCGCTGTGCGTTTAGCATTTTCATTACGCAGCCCACACACGCCGTTACCGCGTGTAATGTTGATATACGGGGAAGCAATTCGCGCCTTCTCACGATAGCTTCTTACGATGTAACGCACGATCTAACAATAAATTCTTTAACTGTCATTCATATGAAGATCAAAAGATCATGTTGAAGGCAATTTAGACAAATGGATCCCGCGACGAAAGTTTTTTATTCGGGATAAGCAGAATTTCTGGTTTAATTAAGAGATCGTTATCTCAGCAACTACCTTCTGATGATGTGGTGATATTTTCACTTTCAGAATATATTTGCGAGCGTTATAACGTCTGTCCCATGTTGGGAGGAATATCGTGAGAGATGCAAGGCAAGAAGACGAAGGCAAATACGTTCACTAGCACAATCAGAAGAGGTCTCTTGATTACGACGCGTAATCAAGGCGAGCTTTTTGCATAACCAAGAAAGGTTGGTTACAACGTATAATCGAGAAAGCTCTTTCTCCCTTCCCCCTCTGTCTCTCTCTCTCTCTCTCACACACACACTCTCTTCCTTTCTGTGTAACTAAGAAAAGCTGCGTAGGATGTATAATCAAGAAAGCTTTCTTTGTTATGAGGTTACACGTGTTCCTGTCCGTGCGAAAACTTATTAGGTCCTCTAATCCCGCCGGCAAATTTGCAAGGATGCGAGCGAGCCTTTCGCATGTGTAATAAACGTGCATGCAACAAGAGAATCTCCGTGTTTTCATTAAAGCTCGTTGCACAGATGATTCGAATATTGTTAACATCGGGGATAGAATAAGATAAAACATTACGAGGCGCAAGAAAATATGAGAGAGAGAATCCGTAGAACGCAATTTATATATATTACTATGACAAACGATCTGTGTATCGATTTTCGATATGCGATTCGCAAAGCCGTATGCATAATTCACGACGACCTTCAGTTCTCGCGAAATTTCCGCGCGCCGACGTTTATGATACTCGTGAGCCATAAAATTATCTTGTCGGCGACGAAGACGACGAACTGACAATACAGCGATTAATCGGCGCGCTTTTCTAATTGCAGATAGTCTAATTGGAAAGTTTGTTGAAAATAGGTAATATGAACGCCAGTTTGAAACGTGATAGAGGGTTGCAACGATTTTGTACCGTGTAGCACACAATGCCGTGTACACAACGCGCGTATACCCTATACATACGTATGCATTAACCCTCACAATCGTGTGCTACGCATTCGTATATATACGGCAATAGACACTGCACACACGCGTAGCTGCATACGTACGTACATGGCGACACCATATGTGCGTGTTAAACCGCTCTACCGCGGAAACGCGTTAAACCGCTCTTCAACCCTCGCCAATCCCTTCGCGCGCGCGTCAACCCTACACTTCGTGCACTTCCGGTCCTCGACCCTTTCGCCCTTTTCATACTCGTGTCCTCTCGCATCCTTCAACGCCACCCCCGTCGCCGTCGCAGCCTCCCCGCTGTGCCACCCCTACCCACCGTCCTCCGACTCGCCTCGTCCTCTTATCCTTCCATTAACAGCGTAAGCCCAGCGCCGTATCGCGTCCTTAAAAATCGTCCACGGCATATTTAATGTTTGCACTTTGACGCTACGACGGAAGCTTCCACCTGGAGCGAACGGGTTCCATTAGCGCGCTTAATTAGACGGGAGTTCTTTTCTTCACTTAAAGTGTAATCGTCGCGGCGAACGGTTAATAGGGGAATTCAATAAGTCGGAAATTGAACAGTGACGTGATTTCAGAGGACGTATCCTCTCTCTGCAAGGACATTCGCGGCCTCGCTGTTATGACGAGACAATTATAACGATCGCTGCTACCAAATGAAATTGTTGATTCGCTTTGTACGAGAACAACGGGCGTATTGTATAAAATCCGCAGGGGACTTTGAAATTGGATAATGGCATGTAATACCGACAGCAAACGCAGCGATAACAAATATTTGAATATTATGTTATACGTGAGCTGTATTTATGTGTATGTACGTACATATGTGTATAGATACACGCGTATATGCGTCGTGAAAAAAATAAATCCGCAGACATGGTTTATAAATTTGGACAAACGATTGTTAATATTGTTTCGCGGATGTTATTAATGACTCACAACTGATGCGGCAATTGCGTTTGATTGAAGTGAAATACGAAAAATATTGATCTCAAAGTTGAAAACTTAAGCTTGATATTGACCCTTTCTAATGCTACAGCCGAACGGGGGTGGTGTATAAAGGAAATATGATTTTTGAGTTTATACTTCTTTTGCATACGGACAACTTAGATAATCGTTGCAATTTATCGCGGTATAGACGATCGCGTGAGATAACGGGAGTACGATATTGGTCGATTATCCACAAACTGTGTTTTCTCCTTGGCGAAAACAATCGAAATGAAATCGCGAGCTTATCTAAATAGAGAATGCGCCGATTACTGGCTAGACTTATTCATTTCCTTCGGCCCGGATGCATAAGGATTTGCATGCTACCTACAATGTGCGCAACCTTGCGTGCGTAATAACAGGGCATGAAATATCAAGGGTGGCAAGTTTGCGTATAGTTGGCTGCCGCATTACGAGCGCAACGATGTTTCATAAGTTCGTACCGGTGTAACGTCGTAAATCTTAATCTTGTTACGGCCCGCCGCCGCCTCACGTACGCATTTAAATAACGCAAACATATTTACGTATTGCTATACGCACACAGTGCGATCGGCAAGCTTGTTAAAGATCTGAAATTTCTTAAAAAAAGAGTTACTTGCACTTCACGTTTTTCCCGCTGTCGAAGTAGTTACATGTTTATACGATCACTATATTTACTATGCTGCGTTTCTCAAGTCGCTTTCCTTTCATTACATTCTTTTTCGTCAGAAAACATAATAACAGAAAATATTCTTATTAGAATATCAGATCCTTGATCCACTTTTTAAGAAGCGCTTATGTTTTCTCTTTAATTTTTATTATCGTTGAACATTTTTAAATAAAAATAAATATTTAATTATACTCGACTTTAACTTTATTTAAAGTATTGTTGCTCGATTGATTGACTACAAATTTGTTCTCATTCTTTTTTATAATGGATGTAGGAAGATAAAAAGTGAACGAAGGAAAGAGACAATAAACTCTAATTCTTACAACTAGAAAAAGATAAAAGATTAGTTGAATCGAAAATGACGAAAATACATTGATAGAAACGGACATTAAAGTTTAATGATAGATAATATTTTTAATGATAGATAATATAAAGATATAATTTATTAAACAAATTAGAAAGAAACTAAATACAGGAGCACTAATTAGAAAGAAAATTAAGTCATGTTATACATTAGATAATGAGTCTATAGAAGTAGACCGATAACGAAGGAGGATAAGATACGAGAATGATTGAATCCCGGAATCGATACTCGTTAAGTATATATTACTCGCATAAAGAAAATGTTCCTGCGAGAGCAACGAGTTTGCTAAACCGAAAAAATAGCGGACTCCATGGCGAACAAAAGCGGGGGAAGATAATACGCTCGTACAGACTCGGTCATTGAGACCGAAGGTAAACAGGGATCGGCTCTCGATCGCGATAGATAGGGCCTCCGTGAACGTTTCGAGCTGGGGTCATCATAACGAGGTCTCATGTCACGCGCGGAGAAAGGGAGGATGTTCATGGGTCAGAAGGGAATGAAGAAGAAGGGACGAAGAAGGGGAGAGAGGGAGTTAGAAAGGACGTGCTTTCGTAATGGGACGCAAGAAGACGACGAAGAGCAAAAAGATGAGCGGAACCACTAAGCGTGGCGTGTACCTTTGCTCTTGTAGCTATCGTTGGCCCACCATGTACATCGCAGTGCGGAGTAAATAAACGAAATTACACACACACACGCGCGCGCGCGCGCGCGCGCACACACACACACACACACA
>Ga0157363_1004337_pt1 | contig 13073 bp, 14 predicted proteins | sample AttsexASBM1_FD_111477 | JGI IMG/M metagenome (GOLD analysis project Ga0157363, IMG submission 111477) | Fungus gardens microbial communities from leaf cutter ant in Ribeirão Preto, State of São Paulo, Brazil - Atta sexdens ASBM1 | ecosystem: Host-associated > Fungi > Mycelium > Unclassified ...
AACTGAGATCCCGTCTCATTGGTCTATTTTGCGTGCAATAACCAACCAGAAAGGTTCAAGACTGAGGATGCCAACAAATGTGTTGCTGCATACTGCTCAGCGTTAATGGCGCCGATTGTAACGGAATTCAATCCCGCTGTAAGTTTAAGCTTAAAAAAAGCTGCGCCATTCTGCTACTCAGGATGAAAAATGCCGATCACTTGCTCATTGCTGCGCACCTTATCGCGAACTTGTTTATCCGCTTCACGCATTTGATGGCCGCACTGCACGCACTCCACCACTTCGACATTGTTTTCACGCCATAACGCCAGCGTGTCTTTTTCCTGACATTGCGGACATACCGCACCAGCAATAAAACGTTTACGCATACTCTTTCCTGCCCGCTATTAAGCAACGGATATGTTAAGTGTAGTCCTACTCGTCATCCCAACCGTCGATCTGACGTTTTTCATGCTGCATTTCGCGCTGGAAGATGTCTTCTAACTCACGACGAGCTTCACGCACACGTGAGGCCTGCGCATTATCATCGTGGCTTGGCACCAGCTCACGTAGCATGCGCATATCGAGTCGGCGGAAATGCTGTTGCGCGCGTTGCGCCTGATGCGGATGCATGCCGAGTGAAATCAGCGTCTTGCGTCCCAGCTCCAGCGCACTTGAGAAGGTTTCACGCGAGAACAACGTCACGCCCGCTTGCAGTAATTCATGGGCTTCCACACGGCCACGCGCACGCGCCAGAATTTCCAGCTGCGGGAAGTGCTGCTGGCAAAGGTGAACGATGGACATCGAATCTTCCGGATCATTGCAGGTAATCACAATGGATTGTGCATTCTCCGCACCGGCAGCACGCAGTAACTCAAGCTCAGTGGCATCGCCGTAGTAAACCTTATAGCCATATTTGCGCATCAGGCTGACAGCCGAGATGTCACGCTCCAGCACCGTAATACGCTTATTGTTAGCCATCAGCAAGCGGCCCACCACCTGACCAAAACGACCAAAGCCAACCACAATGACCTGCGGCTGATCATCTTCGACAAACGGCTTCTCATTGTCATCATCGGGCTCATTGAACCGACGTGCGAGAATTTTATCCACCCCCTGCATCAACAGCGGTGTGGTCATCATCGACAGCGTCACCGTCACCAGCAACAGTGGTAATTGATCGCCGCTAAACAGTTTGGCCGACGAGGCCGCTGAAAACAGCACAAAAGCAAATTCACCGCCCTGGCTAAGCACCCCGGCAAACTGCAGGCGCTCGGAACTGCGTAAACCATAAATACGGCCCAGCATATAGAGCACCAGCGTCTTGACCGCCACGAGAATCACTACGCCAAGGATAATCTCCGCGATATGGGTATAGAGCACGCCCAAATTCAGCGCCATGCCGACGGAAATAAAGAACAGCCCGAGCAGCAACCCTTTGAAGGGTTCGATCGCCACTTCCAGCTCGTGCCGATATTCACTCTCGGCCAGCAGGATCCCGGCGATAAAGGTGCCGAGGGCCATCGACAGCCCTAGCATATCCATAAACAGCGCCGAGCCCAGCACCAGTAATAATGAAGCCGCCGTGAACACTTCACGCACACCGGAAGCGGCGATAAAGCGGAAAATCGGACGCAGCAGATAACGGCCACCCACCAGCATGCCGGCAAACGCCAGCACCTTCATGCCCACTTTCAGCCAGTCAACATGGCCACTGTCGCCACCGGCCAGCAGCGGCACGAGGGCTAATGCGGGGATGACGGCCAGATCCTGGAACAGCAGCACCGAGAAGCCGAGCTGACCCGCTTCACTGCGATTCATGCCTTTATCGCGCATCAATTGCAGTGCCATAGCCGTCGAAGACATTGCCAGGCCAATCCCGCCGATCACCGCGGCTTGCCAGCTAAAGTTGGTCAGCCACAACAGCACACCGAGAATCGCGGCAGAAACCAATACCTGCGCAGCGCCCACACCAAAGATTGAACGTCTTAACGCCCAGAGCTTGGCGGGATTTAACTCCAGCCCGATGATGAACATCAGGAACACCACGCCGAGTTCGGAGAAGTGCAGAATCTCATCAACGTCGCTGATAAAGCCTAGCCCCCATGGCCCGATGGCAATGCCTGCCACCAGATAACCCAGCACGGCACCAATGCCAAGTCGGGCCGCAATCGGCACCACAACCACAGCGGCCACCAGATAAATCACTCCGGCAGTGAGTAACGTTTGACCTTCCATCACATCACTCCCTGCGGCAATGGTGACGAGAGCCAGTCACGGTAGGCGCGCGCATAATTGCGCATCACTTCCGGCGTCTGGCGGCGAGCCCAATAGATCACCATCGGCGTCATCCAGTGCATACGACACATCTGCGCCGTCAGCTCAAACGGACGCATGATGTCGCTCATCGGATAACGATTCAGGCCGTTATGGTGATACGCGGTTTCCGGTTCTCCGGTGGTCACCACGCTGCGCCAGTACTTGCCCTCCAGCGCATTCCCGTCCTGGCCGCTGGCAAACCCACGCGACAACACGCGATCCAGCCACTCTTTCAGCAAAGCCGGGCAGCTGTAGGTATACAACGGATGCTGGAAAACGATGATTTGGTGTTCGCGCAACAGCTGCTGCTCGTAATGAATATCAATGAAAAAATCCGGATAGTGGGCGTATAAATCGTGCACCGTGACGTGGTCCAGTTCCATAGCCGACTGCAGCAAAACCCGATTAGCAATCGAATCCTGTGTTTCCGGATGGGCGTAAAGCAGCAATATTTTAGGTGGCTGCGACATCGTTCCCCTCCAAAGCGTCGTCACCGCAGCGGAATTCCGCTACCATGCTCGACGCAACTAACCATTATTGAATTATGTTGCCGATAAATTAACATATTCTGACGATACGGCGCTTATGATTGTCTTTTCCGCATTACAAATACGCCGCGGCACTAACGTGCTGCTGGACAACGCAACAGCCACCATTAATCCCGGCCAAAAAGTCGGTTTGGTGGGTAAGAACGGCTGTGGAAAATCCACGCTGCTGTCGCTCCTGAAGGGCGAAATTAGCAGTGATGCAGGCAATTTCACTTTTCCAGGTAACTGGGCGCTGGCATGGGTGAACCAGGAAACCCCGGCCCTCACTAAAGCCGCGCTGGAATATGTTATCGACGGCGACCGCGAATATCGTCAGCTTGAATCCGAATTAGCTGATGCCAACGCCAGGGATGACGGCAACGCCATCGCTCTGCTGCATGGCAAGCTGGATGCAATTCAGGCGTGGAGCATACATGCTCGCGCCTCCAGCCTGCTGCACGGATTGGGCTTTAGCCAGGAACAATTAATGCGGCCGGTGAGTGATTTCTCCGGTGGCTGGCGTATGCGCCTTAACCTTGCGCAAGCGCTGGTGTGCCGATCCGATCTGCTGCTACTTGATGAACCGACTAACCACCTCGATCTTGACGCTGTTATCTGGCTTGAGCGCTGGTTGAAAAGCTATGAAGGCACGCTGATCCTCATCTCGCATGACCGTGACTTCCTTGATCCGGTGGTGGATAAAATCATTCATATCGAACAGCAAACGATGTTCGAATACACCGGCAACTACAGCTCGTTCGAGCGCCAGCGCGTCGCCAAACTGGCGCAGCAGCAGGCGTTGTTCCAGAGCCAGCAGGAAAAAGTACAGCACCTGCAAAAGTACATCGATCGCTTCCGCGCCCAGGCCACTAAAGCCAAACAGGCGCAGAGCCGTATCAAGATGCTGGAGCGCATGGAGTTAATTGCCCCGGCTCACGTCGATAACCCGTTCAGCTTCAGCTTCCGCGCACCAGAGAGCCTGCCCAATCCATTATTGAAAATGGAGAAAGTCACGGCGGGTTATGGCGAACGCATCATTCTTGATGCCATCAAACTGAATCTGGTACCGGGTTCACGCATCGGTCTACTCGGCCGTAACGGTGCGGGTAAATCAACGCTGATCAAACTGCTGGCCGGTGAAATTGAAGCGCTGGATGGCAAAGTTGGCCTGGCAAAAGGCATCAAGCTTGGCTACTTCGCTCAGCATCAACTTGAATACCTGCGCGCCGATGAATCGCCATTGCAGCATCTGGCCCGCATTGCGCCACAAACGCTGGAACAACAGCTGCGTGATTATCTCGGCGGCTTCGGTTTCCAGGGTGATAAAGTCAGTGAAATCACTGAACGTTTCTCAGGCGGTGAAAAAGCGCGACTGGTGCTGGCACTGATCGTCTGGCAACGTCCAAATCTGCTGCTACTCGATGAACCGACCAACCACCTTGATCTCGACATGCGTCAGGCATTGACCGAAGCGCTGATTGATTTCGAAGGCGCGCTGGTGGTGGTTTCGCATGACCGTCATTTACTACGATCCACCACCGACGATCTCTATCTGGTGCATGACCGCAAAGTCGATGTGTTTGAAGGCGATCTCGATGATTACCAGCAGTGGTTGAGCGATCTGCAAAAGCAGCAAGCCCAGCAGGATGCTGCACCGAAGCAGGATAACGCCAACAGCGCCCAGTCTCGTAAAGATCAGAAACGCCGCGATGCTGAACTGCGCGCGCAAACCCAGCCGTTGCGTAAAGAGATCGAGAAGTTAGAGAAGCAGATGGCGAAGTGGCAGAGCCAGCTCAGCGAAGCAGAAGCGCAACTCTCTGACAGTGCCATTTACGATCAGAGCCGTAAAGCGGATCTGACCTCGGCGCTGCAACGTCAGGCCGAAAGCAAGTCCGCGCTGGAAGACGTTGAAATGGCCTGGCTGGATGCCCAGGAACAGCTGGAGCAGATGCTGGCGAGTTAGCGTTCAGCATCCATGCTGCCCCTGCAGGGTGAGTGCCTGCTGTAAGATCAGCAGGCAGGATTCGCATCTCTGGAAGGCCAGCATTCTTGTTCAGCTTCTGCTGTCAGGCAAATATGTCTGGTGCGCATTTCGTGGATGCTCAGCGTCTGTTGTAAGTCCGGTATTCTTGTTCAACTTCTGCTGACAGGTCGGTATTTAGGCCGACCTGGTTTACTACCGCACTCTTTTAAAACGGAACATCCCCTAACACCGTCGCCCGATGCATTACTCGCCGCGCCGGATAGTAATCGGCATTCGCATAATGCTGCGTCACGCGGTTATCCCAGATCGCCACATCATTCTCCTGCCAGCGCCAACGCACCTGGAACTCCGGTTTCGCCGTGTGCCAGAACAGGAAATTCAGCAGCGCCTCACTCTCCTTCTCGCTCAATCCCAGTAACCGCGTAGTGAAACCTTCATTGACAAACAGTGCCTTGCGCCCGCTCACCGGATGGGTACGAATCACCGGATGCTGCACCGGCGGATGTTTGGCGACCGCTTGCTGCCAGCGCTGATGCTCTTCTTCCGTCTTGCGGTACTTATACTCCTGGAACGACTTCTTAAAATCATGCTCCGCCTGCAAGTCGCTCAGCAGTTGCTTAAACGGTTCGGACAGCGCTTCATAAGCCGCAATGCCGGTTGACCACAGCGTGTCGCCACCGCTTTCCGGCAGCAGCTTCGACGCTAAAATCGCAATCGCTGGCGGCGTTTCAATAAAGGTCACATCGGTGTGCCAGTTATCGTTATCCGGTGGATTATCCTGATGGGTATCCAGCACGATAATTTCTTCCACCCCCTCTGCATGCGGATACACCGGATGGATGTGCAGATCACCGAAGCGGATCGCCAAAGCGCGCTGCTGTTCCGGCGTGATCACCTGATTGCGCAGGAATAACACCTGATGGCGCAGCAGACCATGATATAGCTGCTCAAACTGCGCGTCGCTTAACGGGCGGCTGAGATCGAGATCGCTAACCTGCGCACCGATATGCGGGCCCAGCGCGGTAAAAGTGATACGTTCGTTCATTGCTGTTCTCCATTCCAGGGCGTTAATCGGCGCTGCAAAGCGCGCAAACCCAGTTCTAAGCTAAAAGCGATCAAGGCAATTACGGCGATTCCGGCCAGCACCACATCGGTGGCAAGGAACTCGCCCGCCGACTGCACCATAAATCCCAGTCCGCGCGTGGCGGCAATCAGCTCGGCAGCCACCAGCGTTGACCAGCCGACGCCGAGGCCAATGCGCAAACCAGTGAGAATTTCTGGCAAGGCGCCCGGCAAGATGACAAAGCGCAACAACTGCCAGCGCGATGCGCCCAATGCCTGTGCAGCGCGAATCCGTACCTGCTGAACATTCTTCACACCCGCCAACGTCGAGAGCGTCACCGGCGCGAAGATCGCCAGATAAATCAGTAAAATTTTTGAGGTCTCACCGATACCGAACCAAATCACCATCAGCGGCAAATAGGCCAATGGCGGCACCGGACGATAGAGTTCAATCAGCGGATCGAGCAGCCCACGAATCGCCGGGCTCAGACCCATTGCAATCCCCACCGGGATGCCAATCAACGCCGCGAAGAACAGTGCCACCAGCATGCGCGTCAGGCTGGCGCCCAGGTGCTGCCATAACGTAGCATCCATAAAGCCTTGCGGGCTGGCGATCAGCAGCAGCTTTTGCAGCACCTGCTGGGGTGGCGGCAGAAACAGCGGTGCCACCAAATTGAGCGCCGTCACGCCCCACCACACCAGCAGCAGCACGGCTACACTCAGCAAGCTTAGGGAAAACTGCGGTGAAAAAGGCCAGCGCAACGTGCGTCGGCGAGTCTGGGTTTTCTCATCAATCACCGCGCTCATACAAACGCCTCCCGCTGGGAAAAGACCTGATTCAGCACATATTCACGGCGCTCGATAAAGGCCGGGTCGGATTTGATACTGCGGCACGGTTCACCCGCAGCGAAGCGCTGACCGAAGTCGAGTTTGATGCGCTCCACCACACGGCCAGGCCCCGGCGACAGCAGCACCAGTTCGCTGGCAAGAAACACCGCTTCTTCAATATCGTGGGTAATCAGCAGAATCTGTTTGCCGGTATCACGCCACAGCGTCAGCAGCAGGGTTTGCATCTGTTCGCGTGTAAAGGCATCTAGCGCACCAAACGGCTCATCTAACAGCAGCAACTGAGGATCAGCCGCCAGCGCACGCGCAATCCCCACGCGCTGACGTTGACCCCCAGAGAGCTGCCAGACAAAACGCTTTTCTGCCCCTTCCAGTCCGACTTTGCGGATTAAACGGCGAGCAATGGTATGACGTTCAGCCTTGTCCATTCCCGCCAGCTGCAAGCCAAACGCCACGTTATCGATCACGTTACGCCACGGCAGTAGCCCTTCGTTCTGAAACACCACGCCGCGTTCTGCGCCCGGTCCATTTACCGCTTTGCCATCCAGCGTGATACTGCCTGACTCCAGCGGCAGGAATCCGGCGATCAAGTTCAGTAAGGTGGTTTTGCCACAGCCTGACGGTCCCAGCACCACCAGCAGGTCGCGTTGATCCAGCTGCAGGTTGATATCCTGCAGCGCGGGTTGTCCGGCGTAACGTGCATTCAGATTGGTGATGCTGAGCATACGGCCTCCGTTATTTCGCCAAAGGCGCGACAAAGCGCGTGGTGACAAAGCTGCTGTAATCGTTAGCGGCATCCGGCACTTTGCCCTGCTCTTTCAGGAAGTGTGCGGTATCAACAATGGCTTTGTTCACTGGCTTGCCCAGCTGTTCCACCTGCTGCTGTGCGGTCAGGTAGGTATTGCCTTGCACCAGCACCGGCACATCGCTTTCCGGTACGCCACTCAAGCGCGCCAGTTTGCTGAGATTGTCGGGCTGCTTGAGCCACTGTTCTGGATTCGCAATGTAGGCTTGCTGTGCCTCAATCGCACTGCGCGCGAAAGCGGTGACCACTTCAGGATGCTGCTGAGCGAAATCTTTGCGCACCACCCACACATCCAGCGTTGGCGATCCCCATTTGCCCACCTGAGAAGAGTCGGTTAACACCGAGCCATCCTTTTCCAGCTCGTTTACCGCCGGTGACCAGACGTACGCGCCGTCGATATCACCGCGTTTCCACGCTGCAATAATGGCTGGCGGTTGCAGATTCACTAACTGCACCTGCGATGGCTTGATGCCCCAATGTTTGAGCGCTGACAGCAGGCTGTAATGGGTGGTGGAGATGAAGGGCACGGCGATGCGTTTGCCAATCAGATCCCTGGGACTGGTGATGGATTTTTTGACCACCAGCGCTTCGGAATTGCCAAGCTGTGATGCCAGTAAGAAAGCTTCGATGGGCAACTGCTGTGTTGCCGCCACTGCCAGCGGGCTGGACCCGATATTACCGATTTGCACATCACCGGAAGCCAATGCCCGCAGCACGCTGGCACCGCTATCAAACTTGCGCCAGTCGACCGTCGCGCCACTCTCTTTAGCAAAGGTGTTATCGGCCTGCGCCACTTTGGCCGGTTCCGCCGAGGTTTGATATGCCACGGTGACGTTGACCGCCTGTGCCTGGAATGCCATCAGGGCCAATGCTGCCGCCACTGCCGTTATCGTTTTTTTTACTGCCATCATCATTCACCCCAATGTTATGTCGTGATGGCAGTTTCTCCAGCGGCTGTAATTTCATAAAGGAATTAAAAATTATCCCTAATGAAAATCTGTTCTTAGATCAACATCGGGCAACGCTATGCGAAATGCGCAAATGCAAAGAAGGCGTAAAGACGGAAATATGTCACACGCTCACATAGCGACTGTGCTATTGATAGGCTCCTGATTTGTCACCTCTACTGGCGGTACTGAAATCCATGTCGATTGAGAAAGTTGCCCGTCTTGCTGGCGTGTCTAAAGCCACGGTTTCTCGGGTGTTGAACCAGCATCCAGGCGTGCGTTCTGATACACGAGCAAAGGTATTGGCGGCCATCGAACACTGTGACTATCAGCCCAACCTGCTGGCCCGCCAGCTGCGTACTGCCCAGAGCCATATGTTGCTGGTGTTAATTTCAGACATCACCAATCCTTTCTGTTCACGTGTGGTGCAAGGCATTGAAGCTGAAGCCGAAGCGCAGGGTTATCACATCCTGTTGTGCAATTCGGCCTCACAGCTGCCGCGTGAAGCCGCTTATCTGGCGTTATTAAGCGGTAAAGTGGTCGATGGCGTGATCACCATGGATGCCGCGGCCTGCCTGCAACAGCTGAAGGGGTTGATAGGTGACGCGCCTTGGGTGCAATGCGCCGAATACGATCCGGCTATCGCTGCTTCCAGTGTCACGATAAACAATAAAGAAGCGGCTTACGAAACCGTGCGTTATCTGGCCAACAAAGGCCGCCGCCGTATTGCATTGGTTAACTGTGATATGCGCTACCTTTACTCGCATCAGCGTGAAAGTGGCTATCGCGAAGCGCTGGAACAGCTGGAACTGAATTGGGGTGGCGTGGCTTACGCGGAAAACATTTCGTGTGAAGCGGGCAGTGCCGCACTGCGTGAACTGCTGGCACGACCGGAGCGACCAGACGCCGTGTTTGCAGTCTCAGATGTGCTGGCGGTTGGCGTGATTCACGCCGCGCTGGAGGCCGGATTGCGCATTCCGGAAGATCTCGCTGTCGTGGGGTTTGATGGTATTCCCTTCACCAGCAGCCTCAATCCACCGCTGACCACCATCGAACAACCGATGAATCGGCTGGGTGCACGCAGTGTTCAGCTGCTACTGAACCGCATCCGCCAGCCGCACAGTGACGTGGTGCGTGAAGTGTTACCCTGGAAGCGCGTTGAACGCGCCTCCAGCTAACTCAACGCCAGATCAGCAGTACACAGGCGGCAGTGAGCGCACCCATCGCCAGGTTGAAGATTTTCCACGCGCGCGGGCTGCGCAACAGACGGCCAATCAGCGAACCAAATCCCATCCAGATAACACCGGATACCACATTGACCAGCGCCATACCGATACTGATGGCGATCACCGAATGCAGATACGCATCGCCCGCCAGGCTAAAGCTGGCTACCGCGCCCAACGCCATCAGCCAGGCTTTTGGGTTGATCAACTGTAGCAGGCCACCCTGCCAGAACGGCATCTGCTTGACGTTGGCATCTTCAGTTTCCAGCTTCTCGTACTCCGCGGTGGCAATTTTCCACGCCAGCCACAGCAGGTAGAGGCTACCGGCAATCTTTAGCACCAGATGCAGAGAGGGATAAAGCAGGATCAAACCACCGATGCCAAATGCCACCATCAGCAACATGACTTGCATACCAATCATGATACCAATGAGCAGCGGGATGGTGCGCAGGAAGCCAAAATTAGCACCTGAGGCGGTAAGTAACATATTATTGGGCCCTGGCGTGATGGCAGCGACCCAAAGAAAACCCAACATTGATAAAAAAAGACTCAGTTCCATGTATATTCGGGTGCTCCTCACCCAGTAAAGCGGACAACCCATCGAAGCTATCAGCGAGTTATGCATCAGACAAGCCTTTACCCAAGCTATTTTGATCGCCTGAACGGCGAGCGATTTACACCGCTGCGCGGATTCAGTAACGCGCATCTGCAAACCCTGCTGCCGCGCATACTGCGTCGGCGCGTAACCCTGCGTCCGCACTGGCAGCGACTTGACCTGCCGGACGGTGATTTTGTCGATCTCGCGTGGAGCGAAGATCCAGCACAGGCGCGTCACAAGCCGCGCATGGTGATGTTCCATGGTCTGGAAGGCAGTTTCCGTAGCCCGTATGCGCATGGCCTGATGCAGGCGTGTCAGGCGCGTGGCTGGCTGGCGGTGGTGATGCACTTTCGTGGATGCAGCGGCGAGCCGAATCGTCTGGAGCGCATCTATCATTCCGGTGAAACCGAAGATGCGACCTTTTTCCTGCACTGGTTGCAGCGCGAATGGGGCACGGTGCCGACTGCAGCAGTGGGCGTTTCACTCGGTGGCAATATGCTGGCCTATTTATTGGGCATGCAGGGAAATGATGTGCCTGTGGATGCCGCCGTCGCCATCTCGGCACCCTTTGCGCTCGAACCCTGCAGTGAAAAGCTCGATGCTGGCTTTTCTCGTCTCTATCAGCACTATTTACTGACCAAGCTGAAACAGAACGCTACGCGTAAACTGCTGGCCTGGCCCGGCACACTACCGGTGGAACTGAGCCAGCTGCGCGCATTTCGCCGCATTCGTGAGTTTGATGATGCGATTACCGCACGGGCGCACGGTTTTCTGGATGCCAACGACTATTATCAACGTGCCAGCGCTATGCCGCTGCTCACGGGCGTGCGCAAGCCGCTGCTGATCATCCATGCCAAAGACGATCCCTTTATGACCGATGCGGTAATCCCGCAGCCGGCGCAACTGTCGCCTTCCATTGAATATCAGCTGACACAACAAGGCGGGCACGTCGGCTTTGTTGGCGGTACGTTAATGAAGCCGAAAATGTGGCTGGAACAGCGTGTGCCTGACTGGCTTTCAACCTATCTGGATGTGTGATCGTGATTATTCCCTGGCAAGAACTTGAAGTCGCAACACTGGAAAACCTGATTGAAACTTTCGTGCTGCGCGAAGGCACCGACTATGGTGAGCAGGAGCGCAGCCTGGAACAGAAAGTCGCCGACGTGCGCCGCCAGCTGGAGCGCGGAGACGTTGTGCTGGTGTGGTCGGAACTGCATGAATCCGTCAACATTATGCCGAAAGGCGAGTTTCGCGGTTAATGCACCGCGCAGTAATTCGTGGTAACAATGCTCATCGCCCGACTTCACAGGGAGTTCTGTTATGTCAGCCAGGCATCCAATCATTGCCGTGACCGGTTCCAGCGGTGCCGGTACCACGACCACCAGCCTCGCCTTCCGTAAGATTTTCCAGCAGCTGAATCTGCATGCTGCGGAAGTGGAAGGTGACAGTTTTCACCGTTATACCCGTCCAGAAATGGATATGGCGATCCGTAAGGCACGCGATCTGGGCCGTCATATTAGCTACTTCGGTCCGGAAGCCAATGACTTCGGGCTGCTGGAACAGACGTTTAAGCATTACGGAAAAACCGGGCTGGGTGAGTCGCGCAAATATCTGCACACCTACGACGAAGCGGTGCCGTGGAATCAGGTGCCGGGCACCTTTACGCCCTGGCAGCCGCTGCCGGAAAACACTGACGTGCTGTTCTATGAAGGATTACACGGTGGCGTGGTTACACAGCAGCACAACGTCGCCGAGCATGTCGATTTGCTGGTCGGCGTGGTGCCGATTGTCAATCTGGAGTGGATTCAAAAGCTGGTGCGCGACACCAGCGAGCGCGGCCATTCCCGTGAAGCGGTGATGGATTCAGTGGTGCGTTCAATGGAGGATTATATCAACTTCATCACGCCGCAGTTCTCGCGCACCCACATCAACTTCCAGCGTGTACCTACGGTGGATACGTCCAACCCATTTGCCGCACGTGAAATTCCGTCACTCGATGAAAGCTTTGTGGTGATTCACTTCCGTGGACTGGAAGGCATTGCTTACCCTTACCTGCTGGCGATGATCCAGGGCTCGTTCATTTCGCATATGAACACGCTGGTGGTGCCGGGCGGCAAAATGGGGCTGGCAATGGAGTTAATCATGACGCCACTGGTGCAGCGGCTGATTGAAGGTAAACGGATTGAATAATCCAGAAATTCTGTAGCGGCGGCCGTTTGGCCGCCCACTTATGTTATCGCTCAATCACTTCGTAACTGTGCGTCATTTTCACACTATTGCCGAGCATGATCGCCACCGAGCAATACTTCTCCGCCGACAGATCGACGGCCCGCGCCACCGCTTTATCGCTTAGCGCTGTGCCGCTAACGATAAAATGCAGGTTGATTTGCGTAAAAATACGTGGCGCTTCTTCCCGGCGCTCGGAGGTGAGTTTCACCTCGCAGTCAGCCACATCATTTCGGCCTTTTTGCAGGATCGATACCACGTCAATCGCGCTACAGCCGCCTGCTGCCATCAAAACCATCTCCATCGGGCTTGGCGCTTTGTCACCCGAGTTACCGTCCATTAATACCTGATGGCCTGATGAGGATTCTCCGAGAAAGGTCAGCCCTTCCACCCATTTCACTCGTGCCTGCATTATTCTTTCTCCTGAAGTGGCGGTTTTGCCGCCAGAGTACGCTTTCACTTGATAAACAGCAATCCAGACTCTTCCGCCTGTTGCTGAAGCGAGACAACAGAAGACAGCTTGCAAAAGCTGTGCTACAAACAGTGCTGAAAATATT
>Ga0157363_1004338_pt1 | contig 13072 bp, 11 predicted proteins | sample AttsexASBM1_FD_111477 | JGI IMG/M metagenome (GOLD analysis project Ga0157363, IMG submission 111477) | Fungus gardens microbial communities from leaf cutter ant in Ribeirão Preto, State of São Paulo, Brazil - Atta sexdens ASBM1 | ecosystem: Host-associated > Fungi > Mycelium > Unclassified ...
CAAAATGAAACGCGCTACAGTTATCCCTTTCATCAGGCAGCGAATAAGGAAAAACGCATGAAACAAGTCGTGTATACCGCCAGTCCAGAGAGCCAGCAGATTCACGCATGGCAGTTGCAGGAAGATGGCGCACTGACGTTATTGCAGGTCACGGACGTGGCCGGTCAGGTGCAGCCGATGGTGGTGAGCCCGAAGAAAGATTTCCTCTATGTCGGCGTTCGTCCGAATTTTCGCGTGATAGCGTACCGCATTGCGGCCGATGGTTCCCTGAGTCTGGCGGGTGAAGCGCCACTGCCGGGCAGCCCAACGCATATTTCTACCGATCGTCAGGGTAACTTCCTGTTCTGCGGTTCTTACAATGATGCATGTGTCAGCATCAGCCCGATCGACAATGACGGTTTGCCGCAAGCCCCAGGCCAGGTGATTGGTGGCATGGATGGCTGCCATTCAGCCAATATCGATCTCAGCAACCAAACGCTGTTTGTGCCAGCACTGAAGCAGGATCGTATCTGCCTGTTCCAGCTTAACGCCGATGGCACTCTGGCACCGCGCGAGCAAGCACAGGTCACCACGGTTGAAGGCGCGGGTCCGCGCCATATGGCATTCCATCCAAATGGCGCGTACGGCTATGTAGTGAATGAACTTGATAGCACCGTGGATGTGTGGGCACTGAACAACGTGCATGGTCAGGTTGAGCGTGTGCAGAGTCTGGATATGATGCCAAAAGATTTCAGCGACACGCGCTGGGCGGCCGATATCCATATCACGCCAGACGGTCGTTTCCTCTACGCCTGTGACCGCACCAGCAGCACCATTACCGCATTCAGCATCAGCGAAGATGGTTCAGTGCTGGCGATTGAAGGTTATCAGCCAACCGAAACCCAGCCGCGCGGCTTTAATATCGACAACAGCGGTCAATATCTGGTGGCGGCAGGGCAGAAGTCGCACCATATCGAAGTCTACAAGATTGCCGATCGCGGTCTGTTGCAACCGCTGGCGCGTTACGCGGTGGGACAGGGCCCGATGTGGGTGGTGATTCACACCCTGGATTGATGATAAAACGGCGCCATTCGGCGCCGTTCTCATTTTAAGAATACAGAACTGTAATCGACGCGCTTGCCAGTGCATGGAAGTGCACATTAAAGCCGACCATGGCGCCGCTCGCGCCGGCGTCGACATCAATCTTATCGGTGTCCATCGCGTGCACCGTAAAGATATAGCGATGCGGATCACCCTGTGGTGGTGCTGCGCCACCGTAACCGGTTTGACCGAAGTCGGTACGGGTTTGAATCGCACCCTGCGGCAGCTCGACCACGCCTGAACCGGAACCTTGTGGCAGCTCGGTGACGTCAGCCGGAATATTTGCCACGACCCAGTGCCACCAGCCAGAACCGGTGGGGGCATCCGGATCAAAGCAGGTCACCACAAAACTCTTTGTCCCAGCAGGCACTTCATCCCACGCCAGATGAGGTGACAGATTGTCACCCTGACGTCCCATCCCATTGAAAACGTGACGTTCGGGCATTTTATCGCCGTCTTTAAAATCCTGGCTAACTACGCGCATGACTTCTCCTTTTTCCGTTGTGCAGTTTGCTCTCCATCATGGTGGAAAACGCGCGGCACTTCCAGTTAGCTTAGGGCAGGAAATGTGTCTCAACGTCCAACGCCGCGCGCACCGCATGGGTTAACTGCGCCAGCTCTGCGGCAGAAATCAGATAAGGTGGCATCAGATAGATCAGCTTGCCGAACGGACGGATCCACACGCCACGTTCGACAAAGAACTGCTGCAGCGCCGCCATGTTCACCGGTGAACGCGTTTCAATCACACCAATCGCGCCCAACACACGTGCATCGGCCACCGCATGATGTTCACGCAACGGCAGCAACTCACGACGCAGTTGCTGTTCAATGGCTGCCACCTGCGCGGGCCAGTGCCCCTCGTTGATCATCGTCAGGCTCTCTGCCGCCACCGCACAGGCCAGCGGATTGCCCATAAAGGTCGGGCCATGCATAAAGCAGCCTGCCGCACTGCGGCTGATGGTGTCGGCCACTTCGCGCGTGGTCAGCGTGGCGGAGAGCGTCATGGTGCCGCCGGTCAGCGCTTTACCGAGGCAGAGAATATCTGGCGTAATCCCGGCGTGCTCGCAGGCAAACAGCTTGCCGCTGCGCCCAAAGCCGGTGGCAATCTCATCGGCGATCAGCAGGATGCCGTAGCGATCGCACAACTCGCGCACCTGTTGTAAATAGCGCGGATGATAGAAGCGCATGCCGCCTGCGCCTTGCACAATCGGTTCGAGGATCACCGCGGCAATGTCGCGATGGTGCATCTCGGCTAACCGGGCGAAATCGGCGAAGTCCGCTTCATTCCATTCGTCATCAAAACCGCACTGCGGCGCAGCGGCAAACAGATGCTCGGGCAGATAGCCGCGCCACAGGCTGTGCATCGAATTTTCCGGATCGCACACCGACATGGCGGCAAAAGTATCGCCGTGATAGCCGCGTTTCAGCGTCAGGAATTTCTGTCGCGTTTCACCGCGCCCCAGCCAGTACTGCAACGCCATTTTCATCGATACTTCAACGGCAATCGACCCCGAATCGGCGAGGAACACGCACTCCAGCGCTTCCGGGGTCATCTCGACCAGTTGACGGCTTAACGCTACCGCCGCCGGATGGGTAATGCCACCAAACATCACGTGTGACATCTGCGCCATTTGCTGCGTCAGCGCCTTGTTGAGACGAGGATGGTTATAGCCATGAATCGCTGCCCACCACGACGACATACCGTCGACCAGTTCGCGTCCATCGGCCAGCTGGAGCTGGCAACCGTGCGCCGCGACCACCGGATAACAGGGCAGGGGATCGCGCATTGACGTGTAAGGATGCCAGATATGCTGGCGGTCAAAGTGGAGGTCATCTTGGGTGAACATCGATCTTGTAAACCATTTTGAAAAGATTTAGTTTACAAGTATAACCACGATAATCGTCGGGATGAACCCCTTTTTTTGGAGTAAGCAATGGCAAACCGCTGGACACTGACACAAGCCCAGGCTCTGTTCGATAAACCTTTCCTTGAGCTGATGTTCGAAGCGCAGCAAGTTCACCGTCAGCATTTTGACCCGCGTCAGGTGCAGGTCAGTACGCTGCTGTCGATCAAAACCGGTGCCTGCCCGGAAGATTGTAAATACTGCCCGCAGAGTGCGCGCTACAAAACCGGGCTGGAGTCCGAGCGGCTGATGGAAGTGGAAGCGGTGCTGGAATCGGCGCGTAAAGCCAAAGCGGCAGGATCGAGCCGCTTCTGTATGGGCGCTGCGTGGAAAAACCCGCACGAACGCGACATGCCGTATCTGGAGCAGATGGTGCAGGGCGTTAAAGCCATGGGCATGGAAACCTGCATGACGCTGGGCACGCTGGAAAATACGCAAGCGGCACGCCTGGCCAAAGCGGGGCTCGATTTTTACAACCACAACCTCGATACCTCGCCGGAATTCTACGGCAGCATCATCACCACCCGCAGCTATCAGGAACGCCTGGATACGCTGGATAAAGTGCGCGGCGCAGGTATCAAAGTCTGCTCTGGCGGCATCGTCGGCCTGGGGGAAACCGTGAAAGATCGTGCTGGCTTGCTGGTGCAGCTGGCGAACCTGCCGACACCGCCCGAGAGCGTGCCGATCAACATGCTGGTGAAAGTCAAAGGCACGCCACTGGCCGATAACGATGACGTTGAGCCGTTCGACTTTATCCGCACCATCGCCGTGGCGCGTATCATGATGCCATCGTCGCACGTCCGCCTGTCCGCAGGTCGTGAACAGATGAGCGAACAGACGCAGGCGATGTGCTTTATGGCCGGTGCTAACTCGATTTTCTACGGCTGCAAGCTGCTGACCACGCCAAACCCGGAAGAGGACAAAGATCTGATTCTGTTCCGCAAGCTGGGCCTGAATCCAGAGCATACCGCTACTACCGCCGGTGATAACGAACAGCAGTATCAGCTCAGTGAGCAGCTGGTGCACGCTGATACCGAGCAGTTCTACAACGCGGCGGTGTGATGGGCTGGTCATCTCGCATCGAACAGGCGCTGGCGGCGCGACGTGATGCCGATGGCTGGCGTCTGCGACGCCGGGTTGAACACAACAGCGTGCGCGAGATAACCCTGGAGGGGCGTTCATACCGTCACTTCTCCAGCAATGATTATCTCGGGCTGAGCCAGCATCCAGCGGTGATTGCGGCCTGGCAACAGGGCGCAGCAGAGGCGGGTGCGGGAGCGGGCGCATCGGGTCATGTGACGGGCTATAGCCGTCATCATGCGCAGTTAGAAGAGCAACTGGCTGACTGGCTGGGTTACAAGCGTGCGCTGCTGTTTATCTCTGGCTTTGCCGCCAACCAGGCGGTGATCCACCTGCTGGCGGAAAAGCAGGATCGCATCCTTGCCGATAAGCTGGCGCATGCTTCATTACTGGATGCCGCCAGCCACAGCCCGGCCACATTACGCCGCTTTGCACACAACCAGCCGGAGAGTCTGGCAAAACTGCTGGCTAGCCCGTCGGAAGGCGGTACGCTGGTGGTGACCGAAGGCGTATTCAGCATGGATGGCGACAGCGCACCGCTTGCCGCCCTTGCTGAAGAGACGCGCCGTGCCAACGGCTGGCTGCTGGTGGATGATGCGCACGGTATTGGCGTGCACGGTGAGCAGGGGCGCGGCAGTTGCTGGCAACAGGGCGTGAAGCCGGAATTGCTGATTGTCACGTTTGGCAAGGGCTTTGGCGTCAGCGGTGCAGCGCTGCTGTGTGACGATGCCACAGCGGATTACGTCGAGCAGTTTTCACGCCATCTGATCTACTCCACCGCGATGCCACCGGCACAGTGTTGTGCGCTGCTGGCGGCGCTGCACCAGATCCAGCAGGGCGATGAACTGCGTGAGCGGCTGAATAGTCATATTGCGCGATTCCGGGCGGGTGCCGCTGATTTGCCCTGGCAACTGATGCCATCAGCCAGTGCTATTCAGCCGTTGATCGTCGGGGAAAATAGCGCGGCGCTGGCGTTGTCACAACGACTGGCACAAGCGGGATGCTGGGTTAGCGCCATTCGTCCTCCGACGGTGCCGCCGGGCACGGCGCGGCTGCGCATTACGCTCACTGCTGCCCATCATAACGACGATATTGATCGTCTGCTGGAGGCGCTGTATGACGCTGCAGGTTAACAAGCAGGCGGTCGCCAAAGCGTTTGGCCGTGCCGCACAGCATTACGAGCAGCATGCCGAGCTGCAACGGCAGAGCGGCGATGCGCTACTGGCGCTGGCACCCGCGGGCTTCGGGCCGCATCTGCTGGATGCGGGCTGTGGCACCGGTTGGTACAGCCGCTACTGGCGCGATCGTGGACGCGAACTGACGGCGCTGGATCTCTCCAGCGCGATGCTGGACGCCGCGCGTGAGCAGTGCTCGGCGCAGCACTATCTGCAAGGCGATATCGATAACCTGCCGCTGCCGGATGCGTGCGTTGATGGTGTATGGAGCAATCTGGCGGTGCAGTGGAGCAGCGATCTGCGCCTGGCGTTGCAGCAGTTTTTGCGCGTCACACGGCCGGGTGGCAGCGTGCTGTTCTCAACCTTGCTCGATGGCTCCCTGCATGAAGTGCATGAAGCCTGGGGTCGGTTAGATGGCCGTCAGCACGCCAATCGTTTTCTCAGCGCAGCGCAGTTCTCTGCCGCTCTCACAGGCTTACCGGCGCAGTGCCAGCCGCAGACTATCACGTTGCATTTCCCCAGCGCGCTGAGTGCCATGCGTTCTTTGAAAGGCATTGGTGCTACGCATCTGCACGACGGCCGTGGCGCACAGCCGCTCACACGCTCGCAGCTCACGCAACTGGAGCAGCACTGGCCGCAGGATACGCAGGGTTATCGTCTTAGTTATCACTTGATGTACGGAGTTTTGAGCAAATGACACGCTGGTTTATTACCGGAACGGATACCGAAGTGGGCAAAACGGTCGCCAGTGGCGCACTGTTGCAGGCGGCAAGCGCAGCAGGTTTACGCACCGCAGGATACAAGCCCGTGGCATCGGGCTGCGAGATCACCCCAGAGGGCGTGCGTAACAGCGATGCGCTGGCGTTGCAGCGCTACAGCAGCCTGGCGCTCAGCTATGAGCAGGTGAATCCACTGGCATTTGTCGAGCCGACGTCACCGCATATTGTCAGCGCGGAAGAGGGCAGGCCGATTGCGTTTTCTGCGCTGTCAGCCGGATTGCGCGCGCTGGAGCAGCAGGCCGAATGGGTATTGGTTGAAGGTGCGGGCGGCTGGTTTACGCCATTATCCGAGACGCAGACCTATGCTGACTGGGTCGAAGCGGAACAACTGCCGGTGATTCTGGTGGTGGGGGTGAAGCTAGGTTGTATTAACCACGCGATGCTGACAGCGGAAGCGGTGAAGGCGCGAGGGTTGCGGTTAGCCGGTTGGATTGCCAATGATATTCAGCCGCCAGGTAAACGACATGCCGAGTACATGGCCACGCTGCGTCAACGTATTGATGCACCGTTCCTCGGTGAAATTCCCTATCTGGACAGCGAAGCACAACAGGCCGAGTGCGGTCAGTATTTAACGTTGCCGCAGTCATGAGCCTGTTTCAGATGCGCATTCATGCGCACTCTGCTTCATATCGCCCGTAGGATCGTTATGGATGGCGATTCGATGTCAGGTACGCAACAGTGCGCACCTGACCTCATTTCGTCCGTAGGGCCGCCATAGACCAGCACCTTCAATGTCAGAATGTGATGCAACATTTTGGCTGCAGTTCATCGATGGCGACCACATCATCATGTCGCTGTCAGCCACTTATTCACCGTCACATCATCCAGCAAAGCGACTTTACCCTGCGCCACATTGCGACCACGGTGAAGCAGCAGGAAATAGTCTGCCACGCGGCGGATGAAGGAGACATGCTGCTCCAGCAGTAAAATGGTCAGGCCGTAATCGCGATTAAGACGGCGGATCAGGTTGCCCATCTCCTCTTCCAGCCACGGCGACATTCCTTCGGTCGGCTCATCCAGAATCAGCAGTTTAGGTTGCAGCACCAATGCTCGCGCCAGTGCCAGCTGCTGCTGTTGATCCATCGGCAATTCGCCACTGCGCTGATGACGCAAGGAATAGAGTGCCGGGAACAGGTCAAACACCATTTCAGGAATGGCACGGCTGCGATCGTCCTGCGCGGCCATCAGCGCAATCATTAAATTATCTTCCACGCTCATCTGCGAAAAGATATGGCGACCTTGTGGCACGTAGCCGATCCCCATGCGCGCACGCTGCTCAGTGGGTTGCAGCAACAAATTCTCCGGTGGCGAGCCATCTTCCTGCCAAATCATCGAGCCACTATTGATAGGCAAGCGACCCATAATGCAGTTCACCAGCGTGGTTTTACCCATGCCAGGGCTGCCCAGCACACCGGTACAGGTGCCGGGCGGCAGATCGAGATCCACATCCCATAGGATATGGTTGTGACCGTAAAACTGATTCACCGAACGTAAACTCAGCATCTGACATACTCCTTCCAGATTATTTGCCTGAATGCTCCCGCTCTGTGTCGTCTGGCATACAGTCGTGCACGATTAAGGTGGACACTGCTGTTAATGGCCTGCAAGGCAAGCCGTATGGACTCGTCACTCCATGGTTAATCTGTTGCAATTCCCAGGCCAGGTTAATGGAACGTGATATTCTGAGTCAGAATCCAGCGAAAGCGGGCTTAAAAGGTGAGAAATACTTAATAATCCCACTGAGTAATAACCTGACTGCACTTTGACGGTGCTGAATGCTTAACGTTTCTGGTGCATCTGTTCATTGATAAGGCAATCACTGAAGAAATAAGTGGTCTTAAGGCACGGTTTTTACGAGAACAATGGTGCTTGACTTGCCAAAAGGATAGTTAAAGCGGTTTAAGGCAGGCGGAAAAAAAAACGAAAAAAAAAATATTTCGCACGCCAGGATAAGAGCGGGGAAAATTATACACAGCTGATGGGCTCGGGGCTGGATTCAGTTATCCACTATTCCTGTGGATAACCTTGTGCATTAGCGACTGAAAACCGCGTGGAAGCGAGGAAATACGCGGCCTGCATACATTATGCTGCGAAACTGGACTTCTGATTCATTACCAATAAAATCAGCAGGTTAATTAAAAGCAAGCCTGAGATTTTTCTGCCTTGTCATCGGACTGCAATTTAATGACGCTCTCTTGACAAATGTTAAAAGCGTCACGGCTCTGGGGATAACCTTGCGCAACAAGCTTTTGCCTTTTGCCGCTTAAATTGCACTGAAGCGAGACAGCTGCTTTCCCCGTTATCGTGCAAGATATCTGTAAATATATCCAGTATTTTTTTCTGGCAAATTCGTCATAGCAGAGTAGAATTATCAGCCTGCTCGCTGACATCTTCTGCAGGAACCGCAAAACCATGAGTAAAGCCTTCAAACTCAACTCTGATTTCAAACCTTCAGGCGATCAGCCCGAGGCCATTCGTCGTCTTGAAGAGGGGCTGGAGGATGGGCTCGCGCATCAGACCCTGCTCGGGGTAACCGGATCGGGCAAAACCTTTACCATCGCCAACGTGATTGCCGATCTCAATCGGCCGACGATGGTGATGGCACCGAACAAAACGCTGGCGGCGCAGTTATACGGTGAGATGAAAGAGTTCTTCCCGGATAACGCCGTGGAGTTTTTTGTCTCTTATTACGATTACTATCAGCCTGAAGCCTATGTGCCGAGTTCCGACACCTTTATTGAGAAGGATGCGGCGGTCAACGAACACATTGAACAGATGCGTCTCTCAGCCACCAAAGCGATGCTGGAGCGCCGTGATGTGATTGTGGTGGCCTCGGTCTCGGCGATTTATGGCCTGGGCGATCCCGATCTCTATCTGAAAATGATGCTGCACCTTACGCGCGGCATGATTATCGACCAGCGCAGCATTCTGCGCCGTCTGGCGGAGCTGCAGTATACCCGCAACGATCAGGTGTTCCAGCGTGGCACCTTCCGCGTGCGTGGCGAAGTGATCGACATCTTCCCGGCTGAATCCGACGACATCGGCTTGCGTGTCGAACTGTTTGACGAAGAAGTTGAGCGTCTGTCGCTGTTCGATCCGTTGACCGGGCAGATTGAGTCCGTGATCCCGCGTTTCACCATCTATCCGAAAACGCACTACGTGACGCCACGCGAACGTATTCTGCAGGCGATGGAAGAGATCAAAGTCGAGCTGGTGGATCGTCGCAAGGTGCTGCTGGAGAACAATAAACTGCTGGAAGAGCAGCGCATCAGCCAGCGTACCCAGTTCGATCTCGAAATGATGAACGAACTCGGCTACTGCTCTGGCATTGAAAACTACTCGCGCTATCTCTCGGGCCGCGGTCCGGGCGAGCCACCGCCGACCTTATTTGACTACCTGCCCGCCGATGGATTGCTGGTGGTGGACGAATCGCACGTCACCATCCCCCAGATTGGCGGCATGTATCGCGGCGACCGCGCACGTAAAGAGACGCTGGTAGAATATGGCTTCCGCTTGCCTTCGGCGCTGGATAACCGTCCGATGCGTTTTGAAGAGTTTGAAGCGCTGGCACCGCAAACCATCTATGTTTCGGCCACGCCGGGTAACTATGAGCTGGAAAAATCCGGTGACGAAGTGATTGATCAGGTGGTACGTCCCACTGGGCTACTGGATCCGATTCTGGAAGTGCGTCCGGTCGCCACTCAGGTGGATGACTTACTATCAGAAATTCGCAAACGCGTGGCGATCAATGAACGTGTGCTGGTCACTACGCTGACCAAACGCATGGCGGAAGATCTTACCGAATATCTGGTGGAGCACGGCGAGAAGGTGCGCTATCTGCACTCCGATATCGATACGGTTGAACGTATGGAGATCATTCGTGATTTGCGTCTCGGTGAGTTCGATGTGCTGGTGGGCATCAACTTACTGCGCGAAGGTCTCGACATGCCGGAAGTGTCGCTGGTGGCGATCCTCGATGCGGATAAAGAGGGCTTCCTGCGTTCCGAACGCTCACTGATCCAGACTATTGGCCGCGCAGCGCGAAACATCAACGGCAAGGCGATTCTGTACGCCGATAAGATCACCCCTTCGATGGAGCGCGCGATGGGCGAAACCGAGCGTCGTCGTGAGAAGCAGCAGCGTTACAACGAAGAGAATGGCATTGTGCCGCAGGGCCTCAACAAGAAAATCACCGATATTCTTGAGCTGGGCAAAAACGTGGTGAAAACGCGCGGTAAGGGCAAAACCGCCTCACGTGTGGCGGCGGAAGAAGAAGCCAACTATCTAGCACTCACGCCACTGGCGATGCAGAAGAAAATTCACGAGCTGGAAGTGCAGATGCAGCAGCATGCGCAGAATCTGGAATTTGAAGAGGCCGCCAGCGTGCGCGACCAGTTGCACCAGCTGCGCGAGTTGTTTATCGCTGCCTCCTGATAGAAGCGAGAGGGTTTTGGCCGTCATCAAATGACGGCCCGACGAAAGCTTTCGTTATGTCCTGTGAATAGCGCCCCCTACGCTGGCAGCTTTCAATACCTCTCTGCGTAGAGAGCGCAATCACGCGCACGACTTTCGCAAGGTCACACCGCCTGAATCGCATGTTCCAATGCAATCCGCAGCAGCTGGCGATCGTGGCGATACTTGATATCGGCGGCCTCCAGCGGTTCGCGTACAATCTGGCGATCTTCCACACCGCTGACGTCCGCTGACGGGCTGACCACCACGGCATCAATCACTCGCCTGCCGATGGCTTTTTCCATCATTGCCAGTTTATCCGCCACCGTCAGGCTGGCGGCCGGGCTTAACTCACGTCCAAGATTGCCAATAAACACCATGGTGGCGGGCGTACGGCGCAGCGCGCGTGCCATCTCCTCCATCAGCAGAATTGGCATCAGGCTGGTGTAAAAACTGCCTGGGCCAATCAGGATCAAATCCGCTTCCGCAATCGCATCCAGTGCTTCTTTAGTGGGAGTGACATTGGGATGCAGCATCAACTCTTGCGGCGGTAGCTTCATTTCATCAATTGCCGTTTCGCCATACACCATATTGCCTTCGCAATCCTGCGCCACCAGGTCTACCGGTTGCTCCGACATCGGAATCAAGAAGGCATCGACTTTGAGCAGATTGCGAATGATGTTGATGGCTTCCAGCGGCCGCACGCTAAGGTGATCGAGCGCTTTGAGCATCAGATTACCGAGGTTGTGACCGGCCAGCTCGCCGTTACCGGCAAAACGGTATTCAAACATTGCCGAGGCTACGCTCGGTTCCATGATTAACTGGTTCAGGCAATTACGCATATCTCCCCAGGCAATACCGCCTTCCGAACGACGAATGCGTCCGGTGGATCCGCCGTTATCGGTGGTGGTCACGATGCCGGTCAGGCGTGAGCCCAGCGGTGCCAGCGCCGACATCACACGACCCAGGCCGTGCCCGCCGCCCAGTGCTACCACGCGATCCAAATCTGCCAGGGTACGATTCATGCTGTTCCTTTTAACGGACAACTGCAGGTTGTCGTGCAGTTGAAGTGATGTGTATCAATATCTGTCGCGCATTTTACCGTATCCTGCGGCGAAAATGCGGTGAAAAAACGTTATGTATCAATATATATAGCGAAATTCACTGATGGATGCGAGGGAGAAATCGCGCTACCATTCGAATTAACCGTGTTGTCCATAATGACAACAGACTCCCAAGCCTTGCATGCCTAAGTCATAACGATATGGATGCCTGGCCGCAGCATCGCTGCCAGGGTGCAGAAAGAAATGACTGCATCTCCCGTATTTGGAAAGGTGTTCAGGTGCCACAATTTACAGATGCCTATGCGCGCAGCTTCTACTATCTGCGTCTGTCGGTCACGGATGTGTGTAACTTCCGTTGTACCTACTGTTTGCCAGACGGCTATAGACCGAACGGTAATCACAACAAAAGTTTCCTCTCGCTGGACGAGATTCGCCGCGTGACGCGTGCCTTTGCGGCGGCGGGCACGGAAAAAGTGCGCCTGACCGGCGGCGAACCCTCTATGCGCCGTGACTTCACCGATATCATCGCTGCGGTGCGCGAAAACGATGCCATCCGCCAGATCGCCGTGACCACCAACGGCTATCGCCTGGCGCGTGATGTTCGTGCGTGGCGTGACGCGGGACTCACCAACATCAACGTCAGCGTCGATAGCCTTGATGCGCGCCAGTTTCACGCCATCACCGGCCAGGACAAATTCGCGGAAGTGATGGCCGGAATTGATGCCGCGTTTGACGCCGGGTTCGAGAAGGTCAAAGTCAACAGCGTGCTGATGCGCGATCTCAACAGCCACAGCCTGGCGACCTTCCTCGACTGGATCCGCATCCGTCCAATTCAGCTGCGTTTTATCGAACTGATGGAAACCGGCGAAGGCGGCGATCTGTTCCGTCGTCATCACATCTCGGGTGAGGTGATTCGCGATCAACTGATCATGCAGGGTTGGCAGCTTCAGCCGCGTGGACGCAGTGACGGTCCGGCGCAGGTGTTCCGCCATCCTGACTATCAGGGCGAAGTCGGTTTAATCATGCCCTACGAAAAAGATTTCTGCGCCAGTTGCAACCGTCTGCGCGTGTCGGCAATGGGCAATCTCCATCTTTGCCTGTTTGGCGACGGCGGTGTTTCGCTGCGCGATTTACTGGCATCGGACGATCAGCAGGATGAATTACAGGCGCGGATTGCCCACAGTCTCGGCCAGAAAAAGCAGACGCACTTCCTGCATCAGGGCAATACCGGCATCACACAAAACCTCTCTTTCATTGGCGGCTAAACACAGGAGTTACAGCCATGGGTAAACCTACCGGCGAGTTTGTCGCCTTGAATGTGGCGGTGATGACCGTCTCGGACAGCCGTGATGCCAGCAATGATAGCTCGGGCGACTACTTGCGTGAGGCACTGACAGAAGCCGGGCACCAGGTGGTGGATCGCGCGATCGTGCCTGATAACCGTTACCGCATTCGCGCCACGGTGTCGCGCTGGATTGCCAGTGATGATGTGCAGGTGGTGATCGTCAATGGCGGCACCGGATTTAACAGCAAAAACA
>Ga0157363_1004339_pt1 | contig 13072 bp, 11 predicted proteins | sample AttsexASBM1_FD_111477 | JGI IMG/M metagenome (GOLD analysis project Ga0157363, IMG submission 111477) | Fungus gardens microbial communities from leaf cutter ant in Ribeirão Preto, State of São Paulo, Brazil - Atta sexdens ASBM1 | ecosystem: Host-associated > Fungi > Mycelium > Unclassified ...
TAGATTCAGATTAATATTTTTATCACAGTTTAGAATATTCCAATTTTAATTTTAAATGATACCATGTCGTTTACTATTATAAATCTATCCTACATTTATCACTAATTATAATTCAGCTTCAATGTAAGTTCAAGTATGTATTATAATGTACTGACAGGATAGGCTTGATCCCAAAGCAACTCCTTATTTTTTTTTCAATAAAAAACTGTTTAATATTGATAAACCACAATGATATAATATTCACTGTGTTATATCTCTTGCTGAATAGCAATCATGTAACTTTTTCTCTAGAGTGGAAAAGTGAAAAGTGAAAATTATGTATATATGCATGTACATGAACACACAACATACAAAAAGTTTAGTTTTCACATGTCTTAGCCTAAGGAAAGTTATTTCCTGAAAAGCATAAATAATATACGATCACAACTGAAAGAACGATAATTTTCTCGTTTTATGTAAAATGCAAATATACTTATATACACTTGCTATGCGACTGCTATGGAATTTCAGAGATCGCGTTTCGTAATAGTGACAGTTCTCATTAACCTAAATTACCCAGTCGTGTTCAATAAATAATGAGAATATTATTTTCAAACTTCGCAGCAAAATTAATCCGGCCTTCAATCGTCACACAACACGCATCAATGCATACGCACATACACACGCAACATTGCCGCACGTACATACATCATACATCGGATCGTATGATCGGCTGAATTGCCACTAGAGATATGTGACTCGAAGAATTGCAAAATTAAAATTAGTTCACACAACATGACTCACAATGCGACCCTTGAACAGATAGCCGACGCTTGCGATAACGAGAATCGAGGTGTGTCGAGCGGCCTCGAATTTTTGCAAATGCAGACGTGCTTGGAAATTATATTCCGCTTAATCATGACTTAAAATACCGATTGCAAAGTCCGAACATCACCGCTGTATTAGCACGATCAAACGAACGTCACAACATTCTGCAAATTCTCTAGAATTTGATGGGTGGAAATCGCGGGAGGGAGGAATAAGTAAGTACGTCTCGTCTGACGGTTATCGGCGATATAACACGATATACTCGTATAACCTTGCTGATATCACACTCTGTTTCGTAAATAATTTGTAGTGTATTATGCGGGGGAACGACGTGCCGCGCGACATGAACATCGAGAATCAAGTGGAATGAAGTGGAATCAGGCGAAATTATATACAAAACTGCTCTTTGGTATCCACCGCATTCCGATTGACTCCAGTTGACGTACCTGCGTGCCGGGACCTGAGATGGTTGAATTTTCAGACGTACGTAATAATCGCGAACACGCCGGCTCTGCCCATTGCCTGCGAGAACGACCGAATTGGGTAGATTCAGCACTTCATTACATCGGCGGCGCACGAATGCGTTTTCATAATTTTGGCATGCACTGTCTGACACACGCACGCATATGCATTACACAATTATCACACTGCTTGTAGGAACTCGCAACAGCTCAACATTGCACGAGAGTTCAACGCACCGATTTGTGTTTGGGTTTTTTTTTTCCCTTCACTGCCGTTGAGTCATCGAGTAATGTCGAACCCCGAGAAACGATGGTCGGCCAATCGACTCTTTCGAGCGTCAGCAACTTCTGTTGAGTCGACAACTCGGTGCTATCTACTTCATGCCGCACGTTTTGAAATATGCTTTGATTGGTCAATTCATAAAATTCTTCTTTCTGATTGATTAATGAAGCATTTACATACAGCGTTAAAGCTGAAGCACAACTCATTGCACAACATATAAATGTATGAAACATAAGAAAATCAACCAATCAGAGTCTTTTATTTTATGGAAAGGAAGGATTTCCAGTTAATCCGGATCTACAATAGATTTTTAAGCCATAAGGAATGGACGAATCACAATCAATTATTCTTCTCGCATTCGACTGAAGTTGGTCAATTTCTTATGACTTAAAACTTAAAATACCTATTATAGATCTGGACTTATTAAGCCTTGTGTCCACGATGCTAGAAATCGGTCCGAGACCTCGGAAGAAGAAAGAATTGATCAATCGCAATGTCATGTGATCAAATTGTTTAAATGTGATTTGTTAATTTTTTCTCTGTCCGAGATCTTGGATTGATTTCTAACATTGTGGACATCGGGTTTTAATAGGCAGTTACGTGTGATGTAATCGAAGTCTAGATTGCAAACTAGAGATTATAATTTGACTAGTCAGATAATTTTAATTTTAATCTGTTCTGACTGTATGAATTATAATCTTTCGTTTACAATTCTCAATTTTTTAATGCATAGAATGTGACACACAAGCTTAAATGTTCAAAGAACACAAGTTCCTTAATAAAAGTTGTTCCTTTAGATAAAATTTGCAATCCCTTAAAGATTGTTTCTAATGGTCTTGACACTTTCTGTATAATAAACTTAGAAATCAGAAAAAATAAGATTTTCTTGTAATCAAAATAGTAAAATAAAAGGAATCAAGCGTGAGAATTGATATACATAGAGATAATTAATAATTTAATACATTTAATTAAATGGTATATTTAATACATTTAATTAAACTATATATGTTTATTTTATACATGTTGCGGCTCATATTTATGCCTTCTTTGGAACAGTATAGAAGAGATATACCGAGTTATAAATTTGTCATTCTTTGGCCATTGAGAGTTACTTCCAGAAAATTATAAATACATTCACAGACAGTTGGAAGAGCAAGTCTGTACTAATTAATTACACTAACTACATATTAATAATAAATAAATGATAAATAATAAATAAATCAATCTATAAGTCGTAAACTGTATTTTAAAGTTTAAAAATGAAAATAACTCATCATTAATATCATAAACAGAATCGCAGAAAAAATTATAAATGTATAAAGAACAACAGTCAAAATATTATAAAAATAACATCAATAACGAATCAATATAAAAAAATAAAATTCACAGCTTAGGATTAAAATAAATTTTAAGTTATTATAATAAAAAAGTAAAAATAAAGATGTATATGTATAATAAAATACAAGAAAAATACTAATTGACTAGACAATATAAAAACGCAGAGTAATAATTTGTCAGAGTCACAATTTTGTAAACTTAGAAACTATATCACTTAGGAGAATTGATAATAGCTCCTTTGAATGTATATTAGTATTGCCATAGAGCTTGAGTTTTATCAGTTGAAGAGATAAAGTATTCCTTAAGAGTATTTCTCATTTCCTTTGCTATGGAATCTGCATCCGCTATAGAATGGTTAGCATCCATTCGGCCTAGTTCAATAAAATGTGGGGAAAAGTGCTGCCTCCATTGTCCTTCCCTAATCCCACCATCTTGTTTCTCGATATCAATTAAATCTGTTGTACAATACTGACGATTGTTTATAGACTCATGTTCTTCTCCAAGCATAATAAAATTGTGTAGACAGACCAGGGCTTTCAACACATTTTCGCAGTTGGTTATTGACATATAAAGAGGTTTGTGCAAGATACGCCATCGCGCAGTCAAAATTCCAAAAGCATTCTCTATTGTGCGTCGTACACGTGATAAGCGATAATTAAAGATCTTCATATCATCAGTCAGCTTTTCGCGAGGATAGAGTCGCATCATATGCGTCGATAGAGGGAAAGCTTCATCACCAACAAAAACAAAGGGAAAAGGAGTATTTGTCCCTGGAAGTAGAATAGGATCTGGTAAGAGTAAATTACCTGCAGCCACAGAACTTGCAAGTTTAGTATTTGCCCATACTCTATCATCACTTATAGAACCTGGAAATGGATCGTGATAATTACAGATAATAAAATTAAAAGATAAATAAATATACTCACCACGTTGCTCAATATTGACCCATGTAAATTTATATGTTGCATCGCAAACGGCAAGTAATATCATATTGAAAAATTGGCTGCAACAAAAAAAGTTAATCAATAACTGGTCAATGATTTTTTAATATTATTGATTCCTGCACTTAGATTCATTGAAGAATTAAAGGCAACGAATAATTAAAAAATCATTGAGTACTCACGGTTTTTCTGCTGAACGCAGCCATTGTTTGTAATTGTAGAATGCTGATCCAGAATTGGGTGGAGCTTGAATTGTCATATAACGTCCATCTAATGCTCCTAGACAATTTGGAAATTGCCACTTTTTCATGAAATCTTCACTGATGGCTATCCAATCCTCTTTACTAGGAGGTTTTAAAACAATTGGTTGTAAAGTTGTCCAAATCGTCCAACAAGTTTCATTCACTATTTTATGAACAGTTGACTTGCCTATCCCAAATTCTGCGTGTTTTAACTTAACGTTATCACCCTGGGATAAGTATCTGCAATAATCATGATAAGATTATTTCAAAGAAAATGGTGAAATAAAATTAAAGTACATTAATTTTATTTACAACAAAGTGACAGCTAGACGTAGCTCTGTAGGAAGAGAAGGTTTTAAGATGTTCTTCTTAAAATGAGGATGAAGCAAATTTACTAGTAAATCGAACTGCTCAGGCCACATTCTGTATGCTCCAAAAAACTTTTCATGGTCACTCTGGAGTAATTCTTGAAGAAAGTTATGACAAAAGCATAAGCTTGAGCACTTTGTAGTCTGTTTACAGGCCGATCCTATCAGCGTCGTTGTTTTATCATCTTCCTTCTTATTATAATCCACCATTGTAAATTTGTAATAGCAATAAATTATATTGAGATAAATAACATAAAAGAAATGTAAAATTTTTTGAAAATTCATAGTTATTGACGAAACAAACTACTGAGAAATAAACTGCATCACTTCAAACGGTCTGTTTTTTTAATGGCCAGCTTTATATTGTTGCTTACAATACTGACATTGCCGCTACGTCATTATGCGTCATTATGAACAGACATGAATTTTGCGTTCAGCAGAGAAAGCTGATCAATTGGGTACATCCATGATGGAATCAGAGAGAAACCTAAGAGAGGTCATGCCGATCTTCTTCCTGTTATCGTCGAAATCACCCATACACTACTGCCAGTACATCCATTTTTAGTTTGAGAACTACGTGACTACATACATTTTCTGACACTATCGATAAATTATATCGTCGGAAGTAGATGTATGCCTTCCAACAAGCGACACAAATGATACGGTGTGCACAATGAATCATTACATCCTTGTTGTTTGCCAATGTTAAACAAAGATGACATGATCACTGTGTGTCGCACTGTGTCGTTTGGAAGGCATACGTGTTCATAGGAGGGATAGTCGACATGCTTCTTGAGGATTTAGTACAAGACGAATCACATCTAGTTTCGACGATACAATTTTATCGATAGTGTCAGAAAATGTATGTAGTCACGTAGTTCTCAAATTGAAAATGGATGTACTAGCGGTAATGTACGGATGATTTCGGTGATAATAGGAAAAAACTGGCAAGACTTCTCTCTGGTGGAATTATTCCACCATATGCAACCGCTCATTGAGTGTTCTTTTTTCATTTGGTTGGTTTCGTTTACCAGAACACAATAGTTTTGCAATCGTTTTATGATTCTCTGCTGAGATAGAATCATTCCTTTTGATCTAAAGCATAGCCCAATTAGTGCGAAGAAAACTTCCAACAGTTGTAAAATAAACGTTCTGCTGAACGCAGCCAATTTATATTTTAGGATCTAATAGAATGTGCCAATCAGATAAAACCTAGTACAGCGCTGGTGTTGCATCAGTTTTCTCAGTGGAAAATGTTATTGAACAACTAAGCATATGGTAGTACTGGTAATTTTAGGTTAAAGATTACACGTGTATACCAATCCAGATCCGATGAAGATAGAAATAAGTTAAAAAGTTTGATATTTTAAGAAAAAAAACCGTATTTGCGTTATATAAATCCTCCATACAGTTATCTAATATGGGAAAATTGGACGTTAAAATATTACGATATTTAACTCCGGAAGATTTTCGTGTTCTGACAGCAGTATGAATTTTTGTATTTGCTTGTATATTCGTATAAAAATATATGTATGATTATTAAAAAATAAATTTTTATACGATCTGTATATCTATATATCTATATATGTCTTTATTTTTCTTTTTTCTAATTATAATAATTTTAATTTTTCATATTTTAGATTGAAATGGGTATGAAAAATCATGAACTCGTACCTGCACTACTTGCCACACAAATAGCAAATCTGCGTTACGGTGGAGTTCATAAATTATTAAAAGAAATGTGCAAGCATAAATTGCTCAGTTACGAACGAGGCAAACGATGTAAAGCATTTAAATTTATATGTGATCATAAATATTTATTAAAAATATATCTGAAACATAATAAATTTTTAGATGACGGTTATCGTTTGACGAATGCTGGCTATGATTATTTAGCCTTAAAAGTTTTAACACAAAGAGGAACAATCCGTTCCTTTGGTAATCAGATTGGTGTTGGCAAGGAATCTAACATTTACATTGTTGCCAATGAAGAACAGACTTCGCTTTGTCTAAAGTTACATAGATTGGGTAGAACATGCTTTCGAAACATTAAAGGAAAAAGAGATTATCATCAGCACAGACATTCTGCATCTTGGTTATACTTGTCAAGAATCTCTGCAACTAGAGAGTTTGCATATATGAAAGCACTTCTGGATAGAGGTTTTCCTGTGCCAAAACCAATTGATTTTAACAGGCATTGCGTTGTTATGGAGCTGGTTGAAGGTGGACCTTTGTATGTTTACTAATATTTGATTATTGATTAAATCTTATTTGATTATATATAATATTTTCTATATAGAAGCTGTATGTTTTATGAATTATCCTGAGTCAACATCCATTATTAAAATATCATTCATGAATATTGCAGTTTGCTTCAAGGCGAGGAGCAATCTAATACTGTATCAAACTATTGGCATTAACTTTAATAATGCATAGCTTCTGTACAGAAAGTAATATCTATAGAAGTCTAAAAAATCTATATAGTATCTTATTTATATTGTCCTATTTAGGTGTAATATAAATGAAGTAAACAATGTTGAAGCATTGTACGACGAGCTCATGGATTTGATTGTTAGACTGGCAAATCATGGTGTTATACATGGAGATTTCAATGAATTTAACATAATGCTCAAAGATGATGGCAAGCCTGTTATCATTGATTTTCCTCAGATGGTTTCTACAGAACACGAGAATGCAGAAGCGTACTTTGAAAGAGATGTAAATTGTATCCGTGATTTCTTTAAGAGACGGTTTGGATATGAGAGCGAATTATATCCAACTTTTCAAGATATATCGTAAGTAATTGAAAAGTACAGTATATCTTCTGTATTATATCTTAATTATTATATTTTGTATTGATTTAACAAATTAATGTTTTATTCATTTTAGACGTGAAGACAGCATAGATGCTGAAGTCAAAGCCAGTGGCTTTGCAAAGCAAATAGAAAAAGAAATTGATACTTTTTTAACAGAAAATGATATTGATTATAAAGAAGAAAAAGACAACGAGGATAGTGAGGACAGTGAGGAAGAAATATATGAGAATTGTGTTGATAATATTGAGGATTTGAAATGTCAATTAAAAGATTTACAGCTTCAAAACGAAATAGTTGTAAAAGAAGAATTTAATGCTTCAACAAGAGTTTCAGCATTGAATAATGATGATGAACATTTGAAGAAAATATCTATGGTGCTATGTCCCGATAAGCAAAGTAATAATATAGAAAATGAATGTAAACGAAATAACGGAAATGTAACAATGGAAAATGTAATAGTCAATGAAAAACACGATGATTTTACATTGTATGATTTATCATCAAATGTGGAAAACGAAGCAGTACGTTTTTATGATGATACACGAAGTATACGAAGTGTTTCAACAGTTGCTACAATTGCACCAGATGTGATAAAAAAGAGAACAAAGTTAGCACTTGACAAACGCGAGAGAAGCCTGACAAAGAGAGCACTTGCTAAAGGAGAAGCAAGCGCAGTAACGAGGATACGAAGAGATAATAGGGCTACAATTAAAGAATCAACGGGAATTTGGGGTTGGGAATAAAGTACAAGTTATTGTAAGTCATTTATTACATATATCATTAACAAAATATTTTTGTAAATAGTTTCATTACAATACATACATATATGCATGAATGTGGTTATTTTTCTACATTATTTTTATTTTATTTTATATGTAACACAATGCAAACAATTTATTTAATAATCTTGTTTATTATTCTGATCCTTTCAAATTTTAATATATAAAGATAAGTAGATATATATTTATGAGAAATAAAAGTGTTTTTAAAATTGAATATTTGTCATCTTAGGAAAAAAATACATTAAAAATAGATTAGAGAAAAATGTAATCCTCTAAAGACGAATATCCAACAAAAAACAAAAATATAGAAAGCAGTTTTATTTCAAGAACTAATCATATATTTCATTGCTTTAATTGAGTAATTTTGTAGTATTTATAATAACTATGATGTAATTGCAAATAGGTAGAGAAGAATCGATAGAGATGATCTAAATCGGACCTATTTGCAATTTTTGCTCTCTACAAGGCGTAAATAAAGTCCGATCATAAAACCAAAAACGCCGATCATAAAACCAAAAATGCCAAAAAGATCATTTAATTCCTTTCATTTTTACTTCAAATTGTTTTGATGTATCTCTCACTTGTGTTGAACTATAATGGAAAATGTAAAAACAGTTTTTCGAATTCGATTTGGAACTATTCCAAATCAGACCTTCCTATTTTTATGGACTATTAGATAGAAACTTATAAGATTTTAATTTATTTTTGTTAGTATTGAGCAAAAAAATGAGCAATATTTGATAGTTAAAGATAAAAATTTTATTCAGAAAAAAATTACTGACAGTTTATATTAGAGTTGAAATTAATAAAAAATTCAATTAATATGAGTCTGATGAGTCTCATGATATTTTTGATTGATTTAGTGTTCCTTAGATTAGATCTGATCGATCGATTACCAGTATTACAATCAGGTTGTGGCGAATCTTCTTTTTTCGATGAATTACTTGGCTTTTTAGTGTTTCTTGATCTCGTTTATTTTGTTGTTTCCTCTATAGCAATAGTTTCAATCGCAGCATCATCATTTAAAATAGTTGCTTTTCCCGGTTTTCGTCCCCAATCGGTATTTTTACGTGAAGATGCTTTTGGAAGTGGACAAATAAATTACAGTGTTTCGTCCAAATTTACTTTTATCTCTCTATGTTAATTGGCCGATCAGTTGCTGAACTGGACAGGAAGTCAATTTTTTGGAAAACATCAGGATCCAATGGACAAATGCCTGTTATTATCTACTATACTGTAAGTCCGATTTGGACACCCAAAGAGAGGTCCGATTTGAACATGGATTCTTTTGAACTTTTAGAACAAATTTTACTAAATAGCTTTTTATTAATATTTTAATAGCTATTTACTAATATTTTATAAATTTAATAAATTAGCAAAAGTGATCACAAAACGTTTGATATTTTTTCTACATTCTTTAATTATCTTAAATCAATTTCCTTTCAAATTTTTAATATTAAATAATGATTTACAAAGATGTTCTTTTTTAAAAAAAATTTTCTTTTTAAAAAAATTTTTGCACGATAGTTAAAAATACATATTTGCGTCTATGAACGTTATGACAGAGAACTGTCAAATTACTGCCATATGTTCGGTATCTTATAAGGACTTTATTATAAATAGTACGTAAATCTGCTTAATCATATTCGTTTAAATTAACAAGGTCCTATTTGGAATACAGTTCGATTTAGAACATTCTCTCCTATAAGTCAATATATTGATTTGCCAAGCGATTGATTCTTATTTGTGAATCCTAATAAGAACCAATCGTTCGTTGAGCAAACTGTATTCCGAAACTCATCGAGAAAAAAGTGTTGCAACCTTTTTGTAACCAGTTGTATGCCAATTCTTTACCGACTAAAAGGTTGCAACAGATTTTTTTCTATAGTTTTCGGAATACAGTCTATTCACCGAGCGATTGGTTTTTACTTACGGATTTATAAGTAAGAACCAATCGCTCGGTGAGCAGACTGCATTCCAAAACTCTTTAAAAAAAATGTTGCAACTCAGTCGGTGAGTGTACATAAAATCTATTACTAATGAACAATTTTACCTTGAGCACTATTATCAATATAATTGAATATTAATGCAGGACTTTTTGTAATTTGAAACATGTCCTGATAGTTTAATTTAAACATAGAAATTCCAGAGGTTCAGATTTTTCTCAATTTTTGATAGATTCGTTATTACAATTTGATCCAAATCTTGAGTGCAAAAGGATTTCCGACAGTTCAACCGTGAATGCTTTTCTCTACAGAGAAATGCTCCTTTCGCATTCAAGGTTGAACTGTCGCTTCTTAAGAACAACGATTTTTTTCCTAAGATCGGAAATTTTTATCCCATATTTATATTTAGGAAAGGTATTTCTCAAATTCTTCGATTGGTTCGATGTCTTAAGAGAAAGGCTTTCATTATATTTTTTAATTAGAAAGAACTATAAGAGAAATTTTAGAAAGTTAGAAAATAAAATTCTGAAGAAACCTGATGTTATATGAAAGTTTATTTAAGGCTGTATTCATAATCGGATTTTATATTTAGGATAAGTACGTTTTAAATATAGTCAAAAAGATATCATGAATCAATCAGATGGCTGTTTTGTTAGCATCTTCAGACATTATTTAAGACGATTTTAAAGTAAACCAACTATGAATATCGGCTTTAGAATTTGAAAATTTTAGATTTAGGTCAAATTGTAATAACGAATCTGTCTATCAAAAATTGGGAAAAATCTGAATCTCTGGAATTTCTATATTTAAATTAAACTATCAGGACATGTTTCAAACTATAAAAAGTCCTGCATTAATATTCAATTATATTGATAATAGTACTCAAGGTAAAATAGTTCACTTGGTGTATCATCAAGAGAGGATATTTTGTTTTGTTTTTGTCTCCTCTATTGTGTATACACATTTCGCTGTCGTAATACAAAATACAACACGCGAGCTATGGACATACGGCCGATAGATAATAAGAAGGAAAAGTAGGACTGCATGTACGGTATAAATCGATTTGTTCCGAACAACGTGTTTCTGAGACGGCATTGTCAACGGTTGATGGTACAGTTGTGAAATATATGAACAAATTGGACTGTTCAATAAGTTCGCGCCGCGAAGAATGTTGAGAGTGGTGGTAGCGAAATAAACGGCCTAGCAGGCGATAATAAGGCCACATTGATAGCTCCAAGCACATACGTATAATTGTGACGCGTGTATATATAGCAGCAAGTTCTCTCTTGAACGCCGAGTCCCTCGTGCGTTGTGCTTATCAAGATATTCAGAAGTGACTTGACACAAACGGATCACGGCTAAACTTGTTTCGAATTTCCATTGAAAAATCATGGCTAAGGACAATCTCTCTGCTGTACTATATGGCATCAACGATTTACGCCTGGTTAGTACCACGTTGCGGAAGCATATTGAACTTGCACAACTGCGCTTGCTCATATTCGAATCGAATGCACTCTTATTATTTCGGTTAAGCTACAAACTTTTATTAGCTTAATTTGTACTTAATAAATAAAAAGGATCAAGTAAGATTCATAATTAAAAAATAAAAATATAATTAAAAAATAAATTATATTTTATCAACTGTTGTAAAGAAAATGAAAAATTTATAATTTGTTTAATATAATCAGTTAGCCGAGTTAGCGCATTTATGTACTATAATTTTTTTAATATAGTAGATTATAGTAATATGTTATACCTAATTTTTTTTTAGTTATCAAATTAAGATTCGATTATCTCGAGGCGCCGTATTGGTTATACGACGTCAAAGGAAATGATATGCAATGAATTAATTTTTGCATACATTGATACATATTTATTTTTTAAATCCATACAAACAGAATAATTTGGTAATCTTGAATCCTGTAAAATTTGCGGCAAACTGAAACGTATGTCTGATATGACAATAAAGTGTAAAATAATTCCTAAAATAATGATACCAAAAGCTGTTCTTAAAAAATTGTACTCCACAGATGTTTTAGTTTGTCACATATTATTTTACAGATTTCAGAATTATGAAATTATGTTTTTAAGGGAAAATTAAAAAATAAATAAATTACACTCGATCTTATAGATGTATTTATCCTTTGAAATACTACATAAATCAGTTTTTAATTTACGTTTTTTTTTGAAAGTAACAAAGAATGGCTTCTTTTTTTATCGAAACATTGAATTTCAAAAATTAGGAACAGACTAATGTGCTATTCTTGTCATTTCTCTTTAATTTTGTTTTACGTAAGCAAAAAAATAATATAAAAAAATTACATTTTTTTATAAGAAAATTTTGTATTTTGAAAATAAAAAACTAGTAATTTTATAAAAATAAATCTTTATCAATTTTTTAAAAGTTTTTTGTAAAAGTATAACACAAAAAGTAAAAAAAAAGAACTTTTTTTTGAGTAAACAAAAACTGCAAACAATTTTTTTTCTTATTTAATACGATATAGTAAATATAAGATTATAAACTTTTTTACTAACATAATTCGCATAATTCAAATTTGTTAATATATATATATATATATATATATATATATATATATATATATATATATTCAGATTATTATTTTTATAATCACTTGTTGAGCCTGATTCTTAAATGTAACTTCACGTAAGACTGCAGCTTTGTAAATCGATTATAGATGTCTCTCCGTATTAACGGATTGACCTTTTAAATTATTTAAGTATCTGCATTAAACAACAATTTCTTTTTTCCACACACATTATTTGCCATATGGAATTTTTTTAACTTTTTCTTGTCATTCAGTACTTTTATTTCATAAAAGATAAGTGCAAAATTGAAACAGTCTATTCTATGCCAATTTTATTATTAGAATATCAAATTTTGTAAATTGTTTTATTATTATTGTGTACAGCAATGTCAAATTATATTTGTTCAATATATTTGTGATTAAATTTAGATAATTTTTCCTGTTGTAGGAAAACACGATTATCGAGGAACCAGAAGACAATGGTAAGAGATGCCTTTTTTATCAATCAATATTTACTATTTTTTAATTAGCTTTGATAAAAA
>Ga0157363_1004340_pt1 | contig 13069 bp, 10 predicted proteins | sample AttsexASBM1_FD_111477 | JGI IMG/M metagenome (GOLD analysis project Ga0157363, IMG submission 111477) | Fungus gardens microbial communities from leaf cutter ant in Ribeirão Preto, State of São Paulo, Brazil - Atta sexdens ASBM1 | ecosystem: Host-associated > Fungi > Mycelium > Unclassified ...
AAAGAGAATAGGAGACAAAATTTATTATTGTTGGCGCCGATCCCTTAGATAAAAGAGATTCAATATCGTTAGAGTGCATTCTTTGGTATAATGTGTTATAATTTGGTTTCCTTCGACCAAGTCGCAACTATTCTTCAAAATATAATGTATATAAAAAAAAATCTTCATTTTAAGATGTTTAAAAAAAAATGTGGAAGGGAACACTATTTAAAAGAAGAGTTCCCGGCAACGTTACCGAATCAATCATTTAGAGAACTTCAACAGAATTCAAACAGCTATTGCTAATTATAAGTTCTCCGAGAAAATAAAATATCTCAAGCCATGAATTATTAAGTTCCAATTCAACAGGATGAGGCGTACAAGAGACAGTAAGTTCATTTAATTTTATAAAATATTTTAACGTATTGTACGATTGTATTTTTGTAAGAGCTATTTATGCATGTTCTCTTTTTTTTCAAAGCGCATATTCTCAAACATGATTTAATACACCTTCGAATCTCACTACATACCTCTTGATGAAGAAATATTGACATCAACAGCGTACAAATTTCTGAACATTGGGATCGTTGTAGGATCTATATTTTATGTACTAATTGCGATTCGTAATAATTGAGACAACTGCATGTTCATACCTCATGCTACGTGGAAAACATTCATCGAGAGGCGTACAGATATCGAATCGGTTAATGCAATCAATACAATCCTATTATTATTACCGATTCAAGATCTAATTGTGGAACTTGTTAAAATATATGGTAAGAATAACGTGAAAGAATAACATTAAATGGCACATGTTTGTATTTGAAATCAACAACTGGGCTTTTCTTATTTGAACTTAATCTGTTGAACATATATTCTATGAACTGAGTCAATATATATGCACAGTGTCAATAAGAAATTCGAATATTTTGTGTCATTTTTAAGACAAAATTGTATTACTAATAAAAGCGATGCTGCAAACACTTTGTAATTTATGATAAAAATTCTATTATAGAATGTAAACTAATAGTCTATGATTTAGATTATATTGTACATACTACATTACATAAATGTACGTTAAATATATATCCTTTTCTTCTAAAATTATTTTATTCTTAGTATCTTTGCCATTTCTTCTTCATATCGTAGTATTGAATTAGTAATCAATAAGAAAGCGTGCTTAGTATTTGTATTACATTAATAAAAAAAGAATATTATTATAATTCGCGTTACTAAGTTATATTATTAAAATTCATAAAAATATTATCATAATTAGTTTCTAAGTCATATCATTAAAAATCGTAAATATGTATATATATTTATTTAAATCGTGCAAAAGAAGAAAAGAAAAGAGAGCAAATAATAAGTATGACTACAATGGATGGAAGAGAGATAACTGCATCCTACAATGGATAGGAAAGAGAAAACAATAGTTTAAAGAGAGAAAGCAAAGAGTGAAAGAGAGAAGGAGCAAACCCCCTCTTCCTCTCACACGGACTCCGATGACGCGCTTCTCCCTTTCTCAAACTCAGCGCATTTGTGACACTTCGTGATGTTTATAGGATATGGAAAAAGAGCGCAATGGATTTAGCAAAGAGAGAACAGAGTATGCTGATACAGAATATAATTTTATGTGAAAAAATCTCTGGTACAAAACATGCGGTAAAAAGACAAAACCAAGAAGCAGCAGCGCAACGCAACTAAAAAAAGAGTTTCGACTGTCGATATATATGTTTTAATATCGAATTTATTATTTCTAACACTCCCACTTAAATTCAACTCCTATAAATATTATCAATCTTTAAATTTGAGACCTAACTTATTGCACAATAGTAATGCTTATTTTTCGCGACGGCTTAATTAGAAAATCAGCGACATATTAAGTGTGGGAAAAAGTTCATGGCGTTTTTCCCATTAGATGGCATTAAAAAAACGCCACGAACTTTTTTCCCACCTAATATGTTTAGTTTTAATGTAATTCAAAACTATATTGTCCTTAAATACTTGTTCACAAACAAAATGATGTCGAATGTCTATTTACTTCTGGCGCGATAACAGTCATTAATTGATAAATCAATTGCGCTCTTGTTATCGCTATATATCCTTGCTTCGCTACATGTATTAGGATTCAACTTTTCATGAAGACTTCTAAGCCATAATGCCTCCTGCACTGCTACGCTCAACGACTATACTCGGCTTCACTCGTTGAAAGAGCCACGTGGGTTGTCTTTTAATATTCTATGATACCAGATTACCAAATGCCTGGAAGATAGTAACTGATCTTCGATCATCCGAATCATTTCCCCAATCAGAATCCATTAATTTCATAGTTCTTTGATCTTTGAAAAATTAGCTTTTGGTTCCCTGCAAACAACGGAAGATTTTCTTTTGTTCTAGTGAAAGTTCCTCTGTCCCGGATTATTGTTGTATCGACTACAAGCATTAAACGCATAATTTATGTCCGGACATGAAATTTGAGCTGCATGTAAAAGATTCTTCTTATGGCTTCTTGGTAGAGAATTCGATCCATATCTGTCTTTTCTTTCATAGATTCAATCTTTGACAATTTCACGTTGAGATCTAGAGTGTATTACTTGAATTGCAATCAAACATATTGAATTTCTTTAAAATCTTATTGATATATTCTTTTTGATCCACTATAATCTTTTATCTTACCTTTGCTCAATACGCATGCATTTATCGCGCTTCTCCCAGATTCTTCATCTTGTATCTGGTCATTAATTCTTTCTTAATTTGATTTCTTCTCTAAACATTGTTCCAAAAAATAAGAATATCGTCGACGTAGATTGCCACTACGATAATATTTGTAGCAGATATATCGTAGTAAATACACGGATCTGCTTTTTAATCCAATGTTCTTGAGGCTTTCATTTAACTTCTCGTTCGAAATGCGACTGGCTTGTTTTAATCCGTACAAGGATTTTCTTAGATGACAAACTCGTTGATCCTGCTGGAATCTTTCTGGTTGCAACATATAAATCTCGTGCTTCAATTCTCCTTGGCTGCTGTGAAAACATTCATCTGATCTATACGAAAATTCAAGTTAACTGCCGTTGCCAGAAGATATCTGATCGAATCATAACGAACGATTGGAGAGTATGTCTTGTCAAAATCCTTTTTTGAGCACATCCTTTAACTACGAGACATGCTTTGTAGATTTCACTTGTACTGTCTCTCTTTTTCTTAAAAATCCATTTACAGTTAAATAGTTTTCTGTCTGAGGGAAAATTTGTCAAATCCTATGTTCGATTCTCCAGTAGAGCATAGTATTCACGTTGCATTGTTTCCTTCCAGAATTTCGTATTTGCTCTGCTGAAAGCCTCTTTCACTGTTTCAGGATTATCCAATGTTTCGAGATCATCCAATTTTATAAGTTAAACAAAAGCTTTATGATGATTAAGTTTTAGTATTCTTGACCGACGAAGTGCTGGTACAGGTATGTTAGCTTCATCTTCTGTGGATCGTCATTATCACTGCTGTTTTCGGAATAAAGATATTCTTGCGCACTATTAAAATCTTCTGTATATTCATCATTTGTAACCTCTTCTTCCTCAGAATTATTTCTTTGGTTGTTTTTCGAAACTCCCACTAAACCAAGATCGATCAGGAATTGATTGAAGTTTTTTGTTCTTTCATCTTTTGTGAGTTTATGCTTTGGTCTTACATAAATATGACATCTCGACTGATTATTATGTCTCTAGTTGTCTTATTAAATAGTCTATATCATTTGGTGACGTCGCAATATCCAACCATGACACATTCTATTGATTTAGGATCCAGTTTCTGACGTTTTTGCTTCGGAACATGTACCATTGCTTTTGAATCAAAAATTCGCAAACATTCTAAATTCGGTTTGCATTCGGTCCAAATTTCTTCTGGCGTCTGATTCTTTAAACCTCGAGATGGCGAGCGATTGATATATGCAGCTGTATTAATTGCCTCGAACTGACTAGAGCCCAATCTAATTTATCAAACATGCAACATGCCTTTTCAACCAAGATATGATTCATTTTCTCTGCCATTTTGTTCTGGCGTATAAGGTGATTTCTGATGGATTATACCTACTTCATTTAAAATTTCAGTTTCAAAAGCTCCATTTACATAGTGCCGTTGTCAATCCTGAGTGCTTTGATTTTTTTTTATGTTGATTTTCAACGAGATTCTTAAATGATTTGAAATGATTTAAAATTTCATTCTTTACTTTTAAGTATATAGATGTTAACTTTCCGCGAAAAATCATCAATAAAAGTTAGGAAGTATTTAGCACCTCCGACGGACTTTACTTGTAATGGCCCACATAAATCTGAATTCTAGAATTTCTTTAGTTCTATTTCTAATATGTTTAAAGGATAGTTTCGTCTGCTTATCCTTGATGCAGATTTCAGCGTCTAAAGTTTACTTTACTTTATTCCAGAAATCATGCCTTTAATCAGCCTTTGAAGACTTCCTTCACCGACCGAGTCTGCGATGCCATAAATTGTTGTCATTCTCTGATTTGATTAACGCAGCATGCTTGCTTCCAGGACAATTCAGTTTGTATTTATTTCCAATGACGGCTGCAGTAGCGATCACTTGATTATGACTATTGAATTTTTACATCCGTCTAAATCAAAGATCACCTTGTTTCCTCGTTTTGTCATTTCGCTCACTGACAAAAGAATCGTGACTAAATCTGGAAGGTATAAAATATCCTTAACTCTGACAACTGACTCGTTTATTGAGATTAATTTAAATGCACATCGCCTTGACTTTCAACTGGAATTCAACTGGAACTGTTTCATCTGCTATTATGACATCTTCATCTTTTGATTTATTGACATTCACCAATCCACATTTAGTGCTCCGGAATCAATATTCATTTGTGTCTGTCTCACCAAGTAACAACGTATTGCACAATAGAATGGATTTGGATGAATCATTTTCTTCCTTTGCAGACTTCTTTTTGTCAATATTTTGTTTATTAGTTTTCTTACTGCGATAATAGCAAAATATCTATGTTTGTTACACTCAAAGCATCTGAGACCCTTTTGCTGTTATGATGTATACTTGGCGAAGATTTACTACATGTAAATGCTGACTTCGTTTTGTATATTCTTTACATCCTGCAACAATTTAGTTTTAACTGAATCCGCGGTAATCGGCATACTGAATTCTCGAGTCCTAGCATCATGGGCTTGTAGCTTTCCGGAAATTCTGCTAACATCAATACGCTAATCCATTCATCATTGATTATACTAATTCCTTTGAATTTGTGCATGGTGCCAATTATACAATTAACATAATCTTCAACTGATTGACTGTCCTCTAGTTTTGTACTGATGAGGTTACGAAGCCCTACTTCGACTAGGACTCTTCTATTGAGTCCTGAATCTTGAAACGCCTTTTCCAAATTTCTCCATGTATCTTGTCCAATTGTAATAGATAGAATGTGCACATAATTGATTGGATCTACTAACAGAGCGATCTTGCTTGAGTGTTTTTTATGCAATCATTATTATCTCCTGTGATATATGTCCAGAGACCCTCAAATTTAAGATAACATTGAAATGCGAATTTCCAAGAATCGTAATTTTCACATCCCTTTAATTTATCTATGGACGCCAATGCGCTCAAAGTCATTGTATTCTTCGTTCCTTTTCTCTAATATATCTTTAGCAAATTTAAAACTTAAATGACAAACCTCTTTGTCGCGATTCTCGGCAAAACACAGAATTACGCTCTTCAGAACGCCACTGGGCCATAACCTGATGTTTATAAAATAAGGGAAAAGAGCACAGTGGGTTTAGTAAAGAGAGAACAAAGTATGCTGATACAGAATAATAATTTTACCTGAAAAAACCTCTGGTACAAAATATGCGGTAGAAAGACAAAATAAAGAAGCAATAACGCATCCAAAAAAAGAGTTTTGACTGTCGATAATTGATATGTATGTTTTAAGGTCGAATTTATTATTTCCAACACTTCGCCCTCTCCATCCACGCGATCTAGAATCATCTGCTGATTGCTGTATCCGTGGGTTAGAATCCCTATAGTTATCCTGACATCGGCTCGTCAAGGAATTGCACGCTCCGGCAAAAAGAAATTTTCCGCGAAGGCGCGTCATAGTCCGGGAATATGATGATCTGTGGCTGACATCATCAAGATACATCCATATTCACGTTTCAAGAGGTCATCTACTCACCGTCATCTATGTATTGAGCAAGTATGCGTGGGCCATACTCAAAAGTAGGTGCAAGAGACGACAAAAGCTATCGCTGAAATAATTCAAAAGAGCAAGAGATGTCCAAAAAAACTACAGACTGATATCGAAAAAGAATTTTACAACGTTGACATGCAACGGCTTTTGAAAAAACATAACATCAATCAATATTCAATGTTCTCTGAAGGCATCGGTCGTCAAGTGATTCAATCGCATTAAAAAACAATATAGGAAGATGTTTACACTTAATGGAAATTATAAGTGGAGCAATGCGTTATCACAGCTTGTATCAGATTATAACACGCGCAAACATCGATCGATATGCGATCCGTCGAGATTACCACCGCGATCGCTGAAAAACTCTTGGCTATAGTATAGCATCGTAAAGTCCTGACGAAATTCAAAATAGGTGATTCGGTATGTGTGAGCAAATATAAAACCGTTTTTGAGAAGAATTATACATCAAATTGGATTACTAAGATGTTTAAAATCGTTAAAGTATAGCATACTGATCCCGTATCCTATCTACTGAATGATTATCGCAGAAAATCTATCTCTGGAGCATTCTATGAACATGAGTTACATTGCACGGTTTATCCGAACGTGTATTTTGTGGAAAAAGTATTGCGCAGGAAAGGAGATGAGGTTTATGTAAAATGATTGGGATTCGATGTATCACACAATTCTTGGATACACAAGGATAATATAGTTTAATTCATATAAATTGTTTTCATAAAAATGTATTAATTTTAAATATAAAAATATATATATAAAGTATATGAAATACATAAGATGTATAAAATATTTATTATTTATATCCATCTTTTCAATTTAATATATAAAAAAAATCTTTATTTTTTTACTATAAATGTAATACTATATAAATATAATACTATATACAATAATTATTTAAGGTTATATTATCGATAATATTAGGGGAAAAAGTTCGTAGCGTTTTTTTAATGCCATTTAACGGGAAAAACGCCACGAACTTTTTCCCATACCTAATATAATACATTTCAATAATACAATTACATATTACATTTCAATATTACACGATTTTTTTTACAAAGATATTCGAGAATGTCTCCATTCTCGAATATCTTATGTAATGTTTTAGTTGAATTCGATATGACATATTATTTGTTGTCGTACGGACTCAGAGTGATTTTCATCTCAGATATCGTATATACTTCATGTAATTTTGATCTTATGCATAACTGTTGACGCGTCATTTCAATTTCATCGTTTAAACATCGAGTAATCATCGAACGTCATCGAACATCAAATATAGTTCGCGCTATGATATTACTTTTGATTTTCGCCTTTTTAGTCCTTTTTACCATCTACTCTCAACGCATATATTTTCTGAGTCCGACGAATTCAGTCAATACGCGTTATTTTCATCCTTCATTAAGCCTGACATTTTTTTTGTTCGCAAATGGTATACCATATACATTATCAGTAGAACAATCACTTGTGTCGAATCTAGTGACATCACACTTCGTTTGTTCATAAACGTCATCACACTCGATGCGATATATAAGATTATATTCGTGGTGAAATTCATACAAACAGACCTTCGGTATATCGAGTATACACATTCCTACGTAGAAGGATTTTGTTAAACTTCACCTCAAGTTTACGAATTTCAATTGCTATTAGATTTTCAGAAAATATATTTCTGCTGTGAAAATTCGACCTCATGATCATTGCTTCTGCGCCGTATCGTCCATCCTATTGTGTTAATAATTTTACATCAATGTGATTGCGCATGTTCTCCATGATTTTGTCGAATATGCATTATTCATTAACTTAAATAAATTTTTCTCAGTCATTCTTCGCAAGCAGTCAGTGAGCAGTTCGAAATTTATGTGTGTGTTTTAGCATAACATCCCATATAAAATCTGATAAAGTATAATAATATACAGAGTCGAGATCGTAATTTTCAATACATTTATCGCGAAAATTTTCAAATATGTCGGCTTACAACAACATGTCCATTTTTAAATATAGATCGCTGTATTCACCCCAAGATTTGAACAGAGAACTGTTGCCATACATTCACGGTGTGCACGTAATCCCTTTCGGATATAGTGTCACCAGTCAAGGAACTGTAGAATGATTCGTTCGGTGATAAACGTATCCTGCAGCTTGTCAACGCAATCAATGTATTCGTATGAAAAAATCCTTTTTTTTCAGTAATTCAAAGTCTTCTTCGGACAAATTTTGAAATTCGCGTTGTAAAATTCGAAATTCATTTTTATTAAGAAAGGATGCTAATTTGTCGACTTAAAAATTTATAAGAATCGATGAATAATTTTATGTTATTATTTCGCGAATTTGATCTTTCTTTAACATTTTTTGCAAATGATATATATTTTTCTTTTGTTATTGGTAATAATTCTATACTGTCTTCTATACTATTTCTTTGATAATAAAAAATGTGAATCATAAATTGTGAAAAACTATGGGAATAAAATATAAGTTCTTATAATTTAAATTGCAATTTGAATGTCCCTATAACAACCGGTTAAATAGCAATGATCGCTTACTCGATTATCATCTAGCGCGAAAATCTTTTCACACACGTGACAATGCGTCGCTCAATGTCTCCCACTGCTCACTTGAAAGTTTCCATGGGGATATTAGCTGCTAAAATTTTTTTTACGCGATGTGCTAAACTTCTCAGTTTTTTTGACGAACCATGAAATGCAATCGTAACAAAATCGATATTTTGATAGCGAATCATCGTAAGAACAGCGCACAATAACCTATGCTAAATACTTGATGACGATTGATATATGCGCACAGATGCTTCCTGATCGCTATCAAATTTCTCAAGGATTTTAGATCAACGTAAACGACAAATGGAACTTGTTCCTTCCTATTATAGTTGTTAAAACTCACTTGTCGTCGCTCGATAGTCGGATAGCGCAGTCGTTTATCTATTATCGATAATCTATCATATATGACTGCAATTTCTCGTTGGAATGGAAATAATGTAAACAGCTGCAAAAATAATGTTAATTTTTTTTTTAAAGAATTCGCTTTTATTAATCATATACCGGTCGCAAATTTTTGATCATGATGTTTACTCAATTGCAAGCTCATGAGTTGGGACAGATTCTTGATTCGTATGAAATGACGTACATAGTCATCTCGCAGATATATCTTGCAAATATAGTAAATACATGTTTCTCTTTCTGTCATCAACAAGAACAGGAACAGCGTTTTTTGTCCCATACCGCATATATTAATGGACACATCGTTGAGACCTTCGAATTTCGTTACGTCTTTTAATATTATAAGAAATTCTAAATTCAAATTCAACATCATCGTATAGTGTGGGTAGGAAGATTCACGATCCGCGTTCCTTTCGGATGGATACAGAGCGGCCACTGACCACGCGAGGCATGCATTGTCCATCGATCGCACGTTAATCACCGCTCTCTTTGTCATTATCTCTCGCGGTACTTCGAAGACATCTCACGCGCATTGGATTATATTATTGATGTTTATTGTAAAATTCATGATTCGCGACAACACACTGTCATGTTCTCGAGAACTCCTTCCTCAAGAGATGCCAACGTGGATTCGTGCCGCTTGTACCACTCACGCAAATTCGATGTTTGAAAAAGTTCATAGTTTTTAGTATTACTTTTATTGGCACGTTTATCACCCTTCGCAAATTCGCCATTAAATATCAATATGTTCACTTTTATACAGTTATGTCTTTCTATTGTGTTTAGCTCGAGCACTACACTGCTAATGTCTTCTAAAAATCATCGCAGCTCGATATAGAGCGTTAATTACCACATCGGTTAAAATTCGATTTTCAAACGCTGCTCATCGATTTCTCGCCAAACAAAAGATCTTTCCACGTTATTGTCACTGTTATTGCTAGTGCTCGCGTACCAAAATGCAGAAATCGTCTTTCTAATTGAGTCTTTGTATCCTCGTGCATTGTAGCGATTAGAGATTGTTTGTATCCAGTAGAGAGGACGCTTGACATGATTTTTCAAGTTGTTTATTCAGAACTGTAACTAAATTTTTAACTTCTTCATAAAAAATAGGAATTAAAGGCTCTTGCTTTTGAAAAAGTTTACAAAAATTTTCGAATAGCTAAGTACTTGCGGATAAAAGTTCTGCTCTAATAAGGATTTTTCAAATCAACGATTCAAATTAACGATTTTTACAATTCTGTCATTTAATTCCGTTGAAGATTTTTTTTGTTATTGTTTCAAAAAAATGCAATAAAGCCGAGTATTATTCGGTTACTCTTTTTGCGATTGGTCTCAAAATTAACCACCGTGATGCACATGCTTAATAAATGCATGTATCGAAACATTCTTTTCGATTTTTGCAATAATCTTCTTTTTGGCTGAGATAATCATTAAAATAATAATACAGATTAATAAATAGATCTTCAATCTTTTTTACCAAATTTAGAAAGCCCTTTTTCAAACGCATTGTGCAAATAATGTATAAATTGCAAGTTCGTATGTTGAGTAAACTTTTATTGTTATCTCGACCTGGACCAGCCATAATCATTTTGGCATTAAATAGGTTGGCAAAAAACTTTCTGATTTACTACAAATCCATCAGACCCAACCATCAGCATTCGCGACAAAGGTAAATTTGCATTCTCGATGGTATTTGTTCACAAACTATTTCTGCAGTCTCAAGGCCTATAAAAAAACTTTCAAGAAAGCGTGAAACTTTTTCCGTGGAAGACCAATACTTAAAGAAAAGAAGACATTCAATATATATATAAGAATTAAAATTAAGAATTCAAAATAGTATAATATTTTGTCTTATCGAAATCTGGCATTCTTTGTTTCCTCCGTTAGATATTTCATCAAATTGTATTGAATAAAAAGCATTTTCTTTCAATATGTCATCGAAAAATTTCTGCCTGAAAAAAGGCTTCAAAGCTTCAGTAATGTAATAAGTAACTTTTATTCGACTCATACTGAAGTTTGGAGTATTTGCGTAAACATAGCCTCAACATTTCTAATGTTATTGCAGGATGAGCTTGAATTGTTTTGAGCTACAACATTCATGGCTCATATAAATTCGGCTCTAATAGCTTCGTCTTTTATTGAACACATATTCAATTTGTTATTGCCTTGTTCTTTATTATTAGGAACTGTTGCAGCCGAAGTTTTTGCTTCAAAGTAAAGCTGCAGGACTTAATTTCAATTTTACATTGGCTTGATGTTTCTGCTTTTGGGAATCCTATTGAATGGCTTGAAATCTTTTAGAGCAATTTATATAGTTGCACAAAAAAAAACTTTACAAAAAAATTGAATGTTTATTTTCTTTAATTGTATATTCAGACACCATTCTATTATACCATTTGAATCAGTCTTAATGAACTAAATATTTTTCACTGAACATTTGCCCATTTTAGTGTTTTCGGATTAACCTTAAAAAGAGTAACACAAATTTATTATTTTTTAAATAATGAAATCATCAGAAATTACACAATTTATTATAAAACTTAATTGAATCAAATATTAAATTCAAACAAATTACATTCATTCATATAAACAGATAAAGGTGAATAGATCCCTATGCATTAATAGAATTTAACTTGTAGTTAAATATATTAAAATTACTACTTTATCGTTTACTCAAACCAACATTCCTGATTTTTAAGTATAGTACTGAATTAAATGAAAAAATACACAGAAGAAAAATAATCTTGTTGTCACAATACATATTTTGTTAAAGAACCAATTTATTCTATAGAAAAAATAATTTGTTAAAATAATCAACATTTGCCGTAAAAATTTCTGAGTGCACTTGTTATTTTATTGCGAAATAAGCGAAATTCTATGCTACAGTTTACGCTTCAAAAATGAAATCTCATGCATATGTCAAACAAAATATTATACATTTAGCAAGAAAAAACAACTTTTTTTTAAGGTAATAGCGCATTTTGAAAAATCACGTCTTTGTTGCTTATCCGATCGATAAAAGAATCGGAAGATCGCCGGTGAAATATTGACATTTTGTTTTTGTGTGATTTCTCTTGTATTTCTCGATAAGCTTTCTGTTCAAGCACGCGATTAGTCCTCAAAATAATTCTAGGTTAACCAGTATTTTACTAAAGCAAAAATTGTGTGTAACACATTACTTTTGAGGTTATACATAACTGAAAGTTCAGGACATCATTTATCATAATTTTTATAATTTTTTCATTACTTACAGTATGCTTAAAGTATTTTTTATACTGCCATCCATTTATTTTTAAAATACACAAATCATAGAATCACAAATCTTCGGCCAAAACACAAATTCACCGGAATAGCACTGACATCTCATCGACCAATATAATTGTATTATGTAGATGCGCAATACTCATGAGTTGATTGCGCGGTTTATGGTGGCGACGCAACAGTCGCGCAGTCTTTTCTTGAAACAAAAACCGTTGAAAAGACAGAAAAAAAATAGAATAAATTGAACAAATGATGAGGTTGATGCATATGTATATAATATGTACATATGTAACATATATATAATTCTTAGCTGAGAAATCTTATGCATCTTATGACTTTTGTTATAAATAATATGTTATAAATAATCTAATGCCTTCGACATATCAACACGATATTATAACATTTTCAATTTATAAATGTCAAAAAAGAGAAAAAAATGACCAAATTTGAAAAAAGTAATCTTTTAAAAAAAAAGTGAAAAAAGTTGATAAAGTGACTCGCTGACAGCCGATTGTCATGCCCTCCCCCCCAAAAAAAGGATAAAGGATCGAAGTTCTTTTCAAGGGAGGAAGACATTGCGTTCCAATATCATCGATTTCGATAGCAGTTAGATATTGGCATTTAATCGATTATAATTATGAAA
>Ga0157363_1004341_pt1 | contig 13067 bp, 4 predicted proteins | sample AttsexASBM1_FD_111477 | JGI IMG/M metagenome (GOLD analysis project Ga0157363, IMG submission 111477) | Fungus gardens microbial communities from leaf cutter ant in Ribeirão Preto, State of São Paulo, Brazil - Atta sexdens ASBM1 | ecosystem: Host-associated > Fungi > Mycelium > Unclassified ...
AAGAGTTCGGAGATACAGCGCGTTTCAGTTTTTGCGCAACCCCTACGTAGCAAATTTAGCGAATTTTAAAGATCAAAAATGGCGATCGAAATAACCAATAGAAAATTTGTCATTTCGGCTCAGATAAAGGAATTGAACTACTTTGTCTCGATCCACGATCTTACTTTTAAGAGGTCTTAAGTCATAAATTGAAAGAGATTAAGTCCCATTTGCATCAACGTTCGACTTTAAGCGAGACTTAAAGCTCTATTTATCTCGTTTTAAAATGAAAGAGAAACAGAGATAGAGTTTTAAGCTTTGCTTAAAGTCAACAAAGTATTGTAAGATTGGTGCAACTGGGCCTAAGTGACAATAATTTCTGTCTTTAAATTGTTTTTGCGCAGTCTTTAACCATTAAGTTTAAGCGAATTGGGCAAAACTCAATTCTTACGATCTAAAAGTATAATTAGTATAAGTTCTGGCCGATATATTGTCACTTATATCTTACAGCTTACGGTTTACAGTAAGATTGTTGAACCGAGCATTTGGTATATCCAGAGCTTTAGCATCGAGGAGAAGTTATCCTCCAACATAGTGTCATAGACAAAGAGTCTTTGATCATGTATTGCTCTTCTCAAATCTCCCTACCTAACAATGAAAATTAACAGCACATTAAATAAGAATGCTGATGATCATCTCCAGACTCCAGAGAAAATCAAGGAAGAATCTTCTTCTTTAATTATTTTATTATTTTATTATTTCTTTAATTATTTTCCATTCCTTTTTGCTTAGCAAATTTCCGAACCTGTTTTGTCTTTCTCATTCTAACTATATGAATATCCAATCATTAATGAAAAGACTATATACACATATGCAATGTTCTACGTGTAGCGAACAAGTAAAGTATTAATTTATAATTTTTGTTAAATTAAATTTAATCGCGCTCACCTGACTTAGCATATGACTGAGGTAGGTATTGGTTGGACGAGGTAGTTGTCTCGACTGGCTTTGGAGAGGACGCGCCGACGTCGCGGTCGTCGTAATCGCATTATTATTACCAACTTGCAAACTGCCACCGGTCCAAGGCTGCTGTTGTTGTTGCGGTTGTTGCGGCTGCTGCTGCTGTTGTTGCTGCTGCTGCTGCTGCTGCTGCTGCTGCTGCTGTTGCTGCTGCTGCTGCTGCTGCTGCTGCTGCTGCTGCTGCTGCTGCTGTTGTTGTTGCTGTTTCGGCTGCTGTTTTAAGCGAAGCAGCTTGTCCTAATTAAAAAAATCAATTACAATTATTATTTTAAAAAAAGAACCTTGCCCATTTTTATATAGATTCCGATGGAATGAAGAAAAGCCAAAATGTAATTTACGTTCTATTAACTACGCTTGACTCTCATTTGCCGTGTATTTTTTATTTTAGTCGAGTCTTTTGAGTACATATCTTTTTAATAAAAAATTTGTTCAAATCGTACCTGTGGCGTTGCCGATATCTCAGACGCAGAAATCTGTGGAATATTCGTTGGTTGTGGCGGTTGTTTCGCTAACAAAGACGCCAACATTTTATTCTTCTCCCACAGCTTACTCGTTGCGCTATTCGAAGAGCTCGTTCCCGAAGAAGACACCTGCGAGCCGTCCACAGGTCGCTTCACGGCTATGTTCAAATCACCATCCTCTCCTGGCCTCTTCTGGCCTACCTGCGTCGTGTTTCCGAGACCTATATGATCACTTGATTGCGACGGAGATGGTGACGTGGTGTTAAATCCAAGACTCCGTAAAAGAGGGTCGTTATCTCTGTGCTAAAAGCAGAAAAAAGAATGCTCAATTTACATTATCATCCTTTCACCTATCATATCTTTTCCATTTCCATTTTCCTTCCTTTTCCTTTCTCTTTTTTCATTCATTTAACTAACAGATTTTGGTTCTCTGGTCAATTATATCTTGAAATGAGGTAAAAACGAAAGTGAATGATCCTTTTTACCGTTAAATCGATTAGCACACGTATCAAATCAATGCGGATTTTTGATACATCCTTATTTACATCGATCTGTCTCAGAACAGATCAGATTAGGTGACATGAGTCTTCACTGCTTTTCAAGATATAAAATCTCTAATTCTAATTTTAACCTGAACTTAAAAGCAATTTTAATATACGAACCAAAACGAACCAAGCGTTTGCAACACACTGAGATTCTTCGATATCATTTGATACGCATATTAGCTTGATCTGATACTCGTGATTCAGAATCAGATCAAAATAATCCGCCAGCGTTTATACCAAGCGTACCAAGTGATTTGGTACAAATATGGTACTTAATACGCGTATCAAAAATGCTCGGTGTAAACTAGGCTACTGAGTTCACTAATCCTTAGAGTCCGGATTATCCAACGTACCGTAAATGTAGATGACAGTGTAGGTCTAGTTTTTAAAAGCTTTTAATACCAGCTATTAGATTCTGTCATCAAAAGTGTTCCATTTAAAAAAATTGATTTGACCTTAACCTAACCTAACCTTGGCGACGTCATCCGAAGTCAAATGAATGTCATCAGTAAATAAATCTTTTTAAACCCTACAACTTTTGTCTCAAACATTTTTCTCAAAAATGCTTTGCTTTCGAAATTAGACAGTTTCTAAACTTTTGATACTGTATATTTATTTACATTATCATATTTTGTCCATGTATTGAACTGTCCATAAGATAACTTTGATTTATCTTATAGTTCTTCTTATCTTATCATGCATAATATTTGGAATATTATTTTCATTTTATTCCTTATATTTGATTTGCTTTATGATAAATTATTCTTTCTTATACACAGTTGAGCACCATTATTTTGATTTCTTGTTAAAATATAAAACGTACTTGTTGTTCTTGCAATTTTCTCTCTTCGTCTTGATCTTTCATCAGCTGTTGCAGGAGTTCATTTCTTTTCTTCACCCCGGCACGTGTTTCTTCGTCCTCGTCATCATTTTTCTCATTTAATAACTTAAAACACAAAAAAGAAAGAATAATTATGAGAATTAAAAGAAAGGAAATCTGTTAAATTAGAAATCCGTATACAATTTGTACAAAAAAATGCAAAAGTCTTAAAAGAAAAAAATTATGAAATCGTAGACCAAAACTATCTTTTTATATTCATAAAATAGTCATTAAATCAATATATTTTGATCATTTCTTCTTCTTATTGATTAGTTATATTTTGATCAATGGTTTTTTTTCTCTCCCTTAACAAGCTTTTGCTGAATTTTTATTTATAGTTTTAACAAGATAATTTTTTGCGATTTTGATTATTCATAACTTTCAAAAAAATTTGTAAAATTGAATTATTATTAAATCAGTAGTTTGCACCATAATTAAAAAATTTTTAATTTAAAATTTTTTATTTATTTCTTAAACATCCATTTTTATTTCATTTAAGACATGAGAAAACTATAAATTCAAACTTTTTTTTTAATATTTAAATATATTGAAAAATTATTTTTTTAATTCAAAATATATTAAAAATACAATTAACTTTTTTAATTTTGTCATCAACTACAGTTATGAAAACAATATCTAAGTTTTAAACATCCTGTTTGAAGTACAGAATACAAGTAAACTTCCGCCTTTACATTAAATGATAAAGAAATAAAATTTTGTTTATCTACAACCTCATAATATCAATTGTATAAATTGTACAATCATCTAAAATTTTTGCTTCAGATCCAAATAATTCATTGCTGTAGTCGAGGATTAAATTCATTTTAATCTTTTTACTTTTTTCTTGATACAGCATCTCTTTTAAGATATTAATATTTCTAATTTTTTTTCTTATTACAAGATTCTTATTATAAAATCATAGATTAATTAAACACGGTCGACTTACCTGCAATAACATATTATTTCCGAGCGACGATTTAGAGTGCTCCATGCTTGGTTTTGGCATATTGCTAGGGCTCGTACGCACTTTATTCATACTTTCCGTATGATAGTCGTCTTCGTCTTGCTGGTTCAACAGGATTTTTAATATCCGATGCTTATTCTGATTATCCGAATCGTTGTTTGTATTATCCTGGCTATCGTCACTAGCGCTCGGGCCCTTCGTCAATAAGTTTCTGAGCCTACCGGACTCGGTGGACACAACACTATTGTTCTGAGTTTCAACAGCGGTAACGGCAGTGTTGCTGGTCCTCGTGGTCGCATTGTCCATGGTACCGCCACCACTGTTGCTAGTAGGACATCCACTCTTGTTGCTCTCCTCAGTTCGTTTGACGGTTGTGGTGTTACTACCGATGCCACTGATACCGCTATTGCCGGCACCGCCACCGCCGTTGGTGTTGACATTAGTAGCAGCATTGCTCAATGTAGCCGTCTGTGTCGTCTCCTGAAGAGGACTGAAGGGGAACGAATTACTGAAGGTAGGAGCGATGCAGACTGGATTTGGGCTAAGTCTGTCTATAGGCATTAACGTCGAGTTAGAGAAAGTTCCCTGTGGACTCGGTGGTGTCGGGGATGGCTGGGAAGGTGGTCGTGAGTTTGGTGGCCCGCTTGCTCTCGACTCCGGCCTATCCGTCCACCCGGCACTACTATCCAAGTCCCATGTGGAACTGGGGAAGAGCTCGAATTCCAGGTCCATGTTCCCCGAAAAATGGTTGAACGGATTGCCAGCAGACGTGCTCAGCGACGTTAGGGGGTTGCACGAATCACTGCTACCGCCACTACCACCACCGCCGCTGGCACCCCCCGTGCTAAAGGCGATCGAGTTCGAAGTGGCAGTTGTCGCTGCCATACCGCGAGCACTGATACCACTCACTTGACCGTTCAGATGCGCGACGGACATCAGCGGGCCACCCACGTTATTGTTATTATTACCGTTATTATTATTACTATTATTCGCACAACGGTTGCTAGAGTGTCCTGAGCACACTTTGTTGTTGGAAAGCTGACCACCCTCGATAGGCATTAAGTCATTGTCCCTATTATGGGCAAGAAAAACAAAGTAACACATGAATTTGCCAGTTAGCTGCATCTCTTTAATCTAAGACTAAGCGTAATTTATAAAAATCATACACTATTATTCCACATCAGCTTGGTCGTCTCTCTTCAAAAGTAATTTATTTTTGCGTTATTTTGTAGCTTTAAGAGTAAGAACAGCATCTAAATCTTAGCTTAAGAAATTTTTTATATGTATTGCGATCAGTCCTGTCTAGCAGACTTGCAGAACAAAACTGTCATATAATTGCTATAGAATATATTACACTCATTTTTATAAAAAATGATTATTTCAGATCTAATATTTTTAATATTCTTATAGATATCATAATTTTAATTGTGAATTTAATTATTCTACATATTCAGTACAATGGAAAACAAAAATGTTATCTAGAAATATGTTATCTAGAAATGTTATCTTTATTTAGTGTGAAGAATAGTAAATTTCTCCCTTTACAAATTTCAATGCGCCTTCTTTTAATTAATCAATTAAAGGAACTGATCAATTGAAAGAAGGTGCATTGAAATTTATAAAGGACTGATCAGTCAAAAAAAAGAAGAAAGATGCAGTTTAATCTTACTACATCACACAAAAATAGTTTCTTTTTTATTATACGTCTTGCCATATTTAATTAATTTACTAGAAATGTCTCATTTATGATCTAGAAAGAAAATAATTAAGCTATTACGATATCTAAACTGATGTGTATGCTGAATTAAGATTTATTAACGAACAGATGCCGTTGTATTTATTACACATATTTTCAAGCATGATTTAAATATACAGAATTAAAAACAGAAAATATTCTGAACTTATGTTAGAATTTTATTCGTGCAAAAATATTAGCGCAAATGTGATTTGTTTTGTCCTCAATATTAATTTCCGTTAAATGCATAAATGCGGGATTACATGTATAAGCAATTCTTATGAAGTATAAACATCTCATTGATTAATACATTAAGTAATTAATAACATTAAGTATACAACATTAAGTACATAAATATCAGATTTTTTTTAATGTATATAATTCATTAAGATCTTTAAATCTGCGTAAAGATTGACTTGAATAATTTTCTTTATATTGTTTAAGAAAAATAAGTACAACTGTGCTAAAAATAATTAATAAATTAAAATCAAATTTAACTTTAAGAAAAAAAACTTAATAAAATGCTATGAGTATACAATACATATTTCAATTACATGTATCCTAAGTTTTAAAAAAAGTTTTATTTTTCAATAAAATATTAAAATTTACTCGGAAAGATCTCGAATAAAACATCTAATAAATTTCTCGAAGGATGAGTACAGTAACAAGCAAATGTGTGCTTAAAAGCCCTCACCATATCCATATAAACATCATTATCATCATCAAAAATAAATTACATAAATAAATCACGTGTAATATGACAATGTTAGATCTGAGCAAAGTTAATATGTGGCGAATGTTGTCGAGTTTAAACATTTAAAGCAAACTGAAATACATATATAACTACTAGGTTACGGTGAAAGACAATTGTTCAAGAGTGGCCAGATCTCCAACACCAATAAGAAACCGTATTAATGTACATGCAAATGTTGTGCCCTTTGCAAATTCATTGCAAACCAAGTATGTACTATAATACTATGAAACATAAAAAACTCCCTGATTTAATGATCTGAAATTAATAAATTGGTGCAAATAAAAGATGTGAACTGTACATAAGCAATTACACCCTTTCTCTTTTCTAAAACTTAATCGTATTAGGAATCAAGATAATTAATTAAAATATTTATTTTTATATTTAATTGTTGTGCAGAGATATTTGAACAATTTTGTTACCAAAAATATAATTTATTTACAAACTAAAAATTTTATTTCATTATAATCCATTTCTTTTTTAGAAATAATTTTTTATTGTTCCATAATGTATTTCATATATTAAATTAAATGCAATAAAAATATGTCACTTTTGTGTTCGAAAAAAAAAACGTTAGTGCTAAAAGAATTAAAAACTATTTATATATATTAAAGAAAGATTATTGAAGCATCAAACTAGGTGATATAAAATATAAAAATCCACCAAAAATTAAGTGGAATTAAAAAATTAAAATAGAATATTAAATTAAGAATATTAAAGTGTCTTCATTAGATAAGCTTATCTTAGATAAGAAATTATGTGAAAATTTGTTAAATTTTTAATATCAAAAGAAATATTCTCGTTCTATTTCGATTCACAAATTATTTTTTTATATCAAATTTTGTAGAATATCTTTTTCGTGTGAAATATAATATAATAATATATAATAAGATTATTTCAATTTTTATGTACTTTTCAATATGCGTAATAACTTATTTCGAGTTTATCATTCAAAATTGAGAATTAAAGAATAATAATGATTCTCTGTAATGCTATTAAAATTATTAAAAAATAAAACTTACCCAATAATAGAATTAGTTGCCATCATGAAATCAAATGCGTCCTGCGTATTCAAAGCCGCTTTGAAAAATTTTGACTTTGTTTGTATCTTAAGGAACTTATCAGGACTAATGCGCAGTCGATAAACATCGCTCGTATTTTCTCCGACTTGGACCGTATCACTCAAATGCTTCATGAGTGTACTGCGATCATGAGGGTGACACAAGTCCTTAATCGCTGTGCCTACCAGGTCCTGCAATAAAAAACGCGTTTGTCAATACTTTTCAGTAACCGGCTTTGAGATATGGAAAGAAGATATACATCTAAAAAAAATAGAATAAAATAATTTTAAATATTAGGTGTAGTAAAAAGAAATCCATTTTTGCATGAAATTGAATGGAAAAATAATGGATTTCTTTTTACTACACCTAATAGATTGTTATAGAAATCGATTAGAAGTAGATTTTAAGACTATTTTAGTATAAGGATGGAAATTTTGTGAAGAGCATCAGTTAGGACATTACTGGTTTATTATTTATTTTTTAATAACATTGAAAATATTCTCATTTTTGGTCGAAATTTCGTCTATTTTAATATATATTATTTAGAAGGAATATTAAACATAACAATTAACAACTAGCTTTTGTCCTTGATATTTTTTAAATTGTTTTATTCAATTGAGTTTTATGTTTTAATTTGATAAAATAATTTCAATAGTAAAAATAATTAATTCTATTGTCTACCGATAAATATATAGCATAATGACAATTATAACTACGCAAAAAGATAACGATGCTTTTTAAAGCTGTTGGAAAATGTATTACTAAATTATCATCATCAATCATATTTAATTTTTTGGTAGCTGAAATAAATAACAACGGCAGACAAATGTGATTAATTTCAACAAAAAAGAAAGACAATATTGTAATTACTAAATGCATTAAATAAAGATTACAAAAGCGCACTCTTACGTTTCTTCTTTTAAAAAATAATTTATATTACGATCAAATTATAAAAAAATTCTCATCTTAGTCAAGGTACGAAGAGTTCTTCGTACATATTTTATCATTTTATGTAATAAATTTATGTAATAATTACCGAAATATCATACTGCATATCAGAATAAGTGAACAGTATAATAATGACATTGCTCTATGCATCTTTACCTTGTTTAGGTACTTGGAGTAAGTGGGGGATAACCAACTGATGTCGACCGCGATTATTTTCCCAGTGGTATCCAATCTGACGGTGAATTGCTCAACGGGACCAATGAGCTTCTCGTTCGACGGTATTCTACGCGCTACGCACATCACGCAAGGAACAATGTCTGACGATTCGGAGGATACATCACCACTCTCAAGACGATCAGCGTTACTGGGCAGAAGAGCAGAACTGATTTGCATAGACTCGTACTTCGATACTCGTTGTTGCTTCTCTTCCATAGTCTGATCCTTATCATCGGGAGGCTTCACTAAGAAGCGGCAATTAAAGGTGCGATTCCTGGTTTGAGGCTGTGGTTCGCTGGTCCAGCCTAGAATATGTAAACTCAAGTGTTTTTTTAAACGATCACATAATACTGAATTGAATAATCGCAAGTAAAAATTTTCATAATTTTTGTAATTATATAAAATGTGTAGTATACAAAGATCCCGAAATTCACAAATCAAAATACTACAGTAAAAAAGTTATTTGTAAATTTTTATTTTAAGCAGTAATTTTTGAGATAATAAGAATTTAAATATAATTAATTATATAGACTACATGTAGACAGTTACCTGTGAGTTTTTTAGTAAGCGCGCCGAAGTGTGAGCTCATTAATACTACCGCATGCGCAACTCATGGACAGGTGGCCATCAAAACATAGTCTGTAATTAGTCTATATTTAAATCCTTATTACCTCAAAAATTATTGCTTGAGAAACAAATATTTACAAATAACTTTTTTACTTAATTTCTCGAAAACTTTCTTGCTGTGATATTTTAATTGAATGCAAACACTTTGCATATATTAGTCTAAAAATTTTCTAAAAATTTGGAATATGTTCGTCAATATAAACAAATCTTGTATGATTAGTGCCAAATAAAGTTTAAAAGAAGCTAAACTTTATTTTAAAAAATTTAATTAATATATCAAGATCTCAAACAAGATCTTCTTAAGAAAAAAATTACATTAAAAAATTTGTCAAAAAAAATGCATTTGAAATTCAAAGCAATTTTTATAAAACATCTTTCAGCACAATAATAATTTCACCAATTATAAATTAGAGACGCATTTTGAAGAATGTAAAAATAAAAATTATAGTTGGCTCAAATTATTGCAATTAAAAATATAGCTATATGAAATAATATAGAAAGTACTATGTGAAAGAATAACTAATTTATCAAAAATATTACTAGAATCTGTGAAAATTACTCACAACAAGAAGGATAAGAATAATTGTGCGAAGAAATTGAAAAACGAATCGCGGACTCCAAGGAAGAGAGTTATTTATGAATTGAAAAAGTAAATTACCCATGACCTACTGATTATGTCTATCTACAATCTACCCTGCGAGTGTCGCTACCCCGTATAGGAAAAAAAATGTGCCGCGCGCGCGCGTGTGTGAAACAATTAAGATAAGTACCTAAAGACATGGGTAATAAACTAGGCATGAAGGTGTTGTGATCTCCATGATGAATGATGTTGTAAATATCTTTTCCGAGCACATCGTCCTTCGTATAGTTTATGTACTGCGTTATGTTATCCGTAACGTACTCCACACGGCCCTCCGTATTTACAACAAATAGAAAGCCATCTAGCGCCTGCAAAGAAGAGATATGACGTCGTTGTAGCAATTACGAAGTGACGGTCCGCGACTTTTAAAAGAATCACAAAGGATGCAATTTGCTTTCCTGTTTGACGGTGATTAACTATGAATCTCATCTGCTAATTTCGATACGTACCTCAAGTAAGATAGGACCAACTTGATCGTTGGACAATATGTTGGGATTCGAAGAGGACACTTCTCCTTGTTGTACGGCATGACTATTGGAACCCTCTTGTTGCCTAAAGTGCCGAATCTGTGAAGCAAAAAAGAAAATAATTCTATGTATCAACATTAAAAGAAAATTATTTATACGCAACATTGCTGAAATTGGTTTAAAAGAAATCGAAACGTTCAGATATCAACCAGCACATCAATTAGTTTTTACTTGATCTAATGTGAAATTATGTGTCAATAATATATATTATATTAATTGCACTTTAACTACTGCACTGTATTAATGCTCTCATTATCCGGTTATTAACAAATTCAATTAATAAGCAATTTAATATTACCACGAATAGAAGCGGCTAAAGTTGTCAAAAACAGAGAAAAAAGTAAGTTTTATTCTCGAAAAAGTGAGAAAATAGTAAGTCGATAAAAAAATGAATCTTCTTAAGATTAAAAAATAAATGTTTCTTGAAAATTTGAATATTTTTTTTTTCAGTATCTTCTCAAAAATTAAATTTTCGAAATAAAATCAATAAAGTTTGTAGCAGAATATGTATATGAAAACTGCCTTTGTACAAAATTAAATTTAACATACATCGATTGTTAAACCATTATGAAAAAAAAATTTTCACTCCTATCCTTATTATTACAATAATGATAATAAAACAAATTTTTTATCATAATTTTTTTTCCTATTTTTCTAATCCACAAAAAATTATGAAAAAAATCAATGATGTTCTGATACTAAAAATTAGTAATAAATAGTGTTTCATCAAGATCAAGAAATTCAAAAAAATCTTGTCTTGATTTTGTTTTGAATCAAGACAAGATCAAAACAAAAAATTGGAAATTAATTTCAAGACAAGAAATTGTTATCAAGACTAAGATTTCTTGACAATAAGTCAAGAAATTTCTTGAAATTTTTTGAATTTTTGTCATAATTTTTAATATTTTATTATTTTAATATTTTATTATTTCATTTCTGATTTGAAAAGTTTTGAATAAGTTAGATTTCAACATTTCCAGTTATATTTATTGGTATTTAACAGATTATATAATATAGAAATGTATATTCATATATTTTCATTAAATAGCAAAACAGCATATGAGCAGAGTGTAATCGATTATTGAAAAAGTGAAGTCCCTGATCTAACCAAATTAAATCATACTCATTGATACTTCCTTATTGTATCAGATATTAACCTTTATATTTATATAAAGGAATATATATAAAATCAATATTGCAAGATTATTGGCAAAAGTATATTATGTATAAACATTTGCGTACTTCATTTACTTCTACTAATAGTATCAATTAAATCAGGAATGATTAAAATATATAGTAAAATATATTATAATAATAAATATAATAATAAATATAATAAAAACTATAATAATAAATATAATTATTATTATTATATCTAATAATCTCAGGAATCTCTAATAATCTGAAATAATTACATTTGGCAGTAACTTCATGATATTCAAAATGATAATTTGAGAAATATTTGTAATCTTTATTAATATTTGTACATAATAGACATTATAGGCACACTTTTAAACCATGAATTTAAACATAATAAATTATGAGATGATTCAGACAATTTGTTTCTATGTTTTCTTATTATCTCTTACGACGTAAGAGTCAAAGAACCACAAGGGCCTTGCATAAAAATCAAGAAATTCAAGATTCTTTAATTTAAGATAAGAAATACAACGTCAAGAAATGATTAAGACAAGAAAAACGAAATTGCTTATCCTTGAAAATCAAAACAAGACAAGAAATGTTCTTCAAGATACGAAATCTTATCTTGAAGAAACATTAGTAATAAAAAATACTGGAAAATATTCCTGGTATTTTTCACAGATTTATAAAAGAAATTCTAATTTTTAAAAAGAATTTTTAGAAGTTTATAAATGTCAATTATAAAATATCATACATAATGTCATACATAATGAAGTCACATTTTTGCGCAAAACTTGAAAAAATTTCATCACAATTTTTTTCATCGAGGTATTTAAGTTTTTATAAAACGAAACAATTGCGAAACAATTGCGAGTTCCTGAATTTATGAACAATAATGTATACCACACGAAAAAATGAGAAAAGTGAGTCGAACCTCATGTCTACAGATATTAATGAATATCTTTTCATTGTCAAAAATTGACTGCGAAAAATATAATTATATTTAACAGAGATTCAAACCTGGCTCATCAAGAAGAAAGCATTGCTGATACACATCGCTATTCTAAGATATAGGGTGACACTAAGAAAATAATTATATATAGAATTTCTGTAATTTTAATATCAAAGAAACCACGAAGGCTTCCTTTTTACATATGCCTCACTAAAGCATGGCTCCAGCACGTGTATCCGGTAACGTACAAATGCCATCTACGATATATAGTTCTACTAAGAATCGACAAATTTCACTATTTTGCCAACCGATGTGAACCTGGCGCACAACTTTATCAAAAATAAAAATTAATGCAGGCCGTTTGTACTTCGTTTGTACTTGTTTGTACCGATCATTATTTCATTTGTACCTCAAACAGTTAAAAATAAAAAGTGAAAAATAAAAAATGACCAGCGCGCAACTTTAAAATTTTTTAATTTCATTTATGCCATTCGAAACAGAATCGTTTGTACCCGTTTGTACCTCTATTATTTGTACCTCAAAGGGTTCGGAGATACAGCGATTTCAAAATTTCATAAATGCGTCAAGAGGGTAAGTCGATCATTTTTTTAAGATATCGAA
>Ga0157363_1004342_pt1 | contig 13067 bp, 3 predicted proteins | sample AttsexASBM1_FD_111477 | JGI IMG/M metagenome (GOLD analysis project Ga0157363, IMG submission 111477) | Fungus gardens microbial communities from leaf cutter ant in Ribeirão Preto, State of São Paulo, Brazil - Atta sexdens ASBM1 | ecosystem: Host-associated > Fungi > Mycelium > Unclassified ...
ATATAAAAACATAAATATAAAAATTAGTCAAAAATGTATACGTAAAAAATCAGTTTGCTGATTAATTATTGCATTTTGCATTTTTATTCTACGATAAGTTTCTTAATTTCGACTAAGACTGAAAAGATTAAACGTTATACCGATTTTCCATGCGCAGTTCTCTTTCCGATAGAACGGCTAGATTTCTCGATTATCTTCGCCGTGATTATGAACACGGACGATAAAAAAGGTACGTATATCGGGTAAGTGTACGCACCTTCGTCGGTACGAAACTCGTTTCGCCCGCCGCTGCGTAAATGCGAGCGGGCGCATTGAAACATGAAAACGTGTAAATAACTTCTGTGATAAGAATCGATTATTAAATTTAGTAAATTGCCGAATGCGAAACCCCTTAAGAATGTCGGCGGAAACGGCGACGCGAGTCCAAGCCAATGACGAATTGCTCCGCCAAAAATGACACACATAGATTTAATGATGAAAATAATTTAAATGACGCCGCATCGTTTCTTTATATTGTTAAGATAGCATATAATAAACAAAAATTTTATGAACATACAAATATTTGTTCTTACTTTTGATTTCTATATTTTATATCAAACTGTTCTTTTTTATTTAAAAAGTAATGAAATGTTTCTTTGCTTAGAATATGAATATTGTATATTCTATGTAAAGAAATATTTCTTTATTTTTTTGAAGAAAAAAAGATAGTTCAATATAAAATAGAAATTGGAAAAATTCAATTTGCTCCAATTTATATTATATCGAACTGTCCTTTTTTTCTTTAAAAAATGATAAAAGATTCCTTTACTAAAAATATAATTGTTCTATATTTTAAGAAAAGAAGTATTTCAGTATTACTTTTGAGGAAAAAAAAAGAAGTTTCATATAAAATAGAAATCGAAAGCAAAATAAATATCTTCGATTTCTTATTTTATCAAATTATCCTTTTTTTTTTCAAAAGTAATGAAATATTTCTTTGCTTAAAATATAAAACATCTAGATTCTAAGCAAAGAAATATTTAATTACTTTTGAGAAAAAAAGGATAATTCAATACTAAATAGAAATCAAAGGTAAGAGCAGATATTTGTATGTTAATAAAATTTTGAAAACGCGATTACAAAAATGTAATGCTTCTTAATAAACGTATGGCATCAAAAATAATTGTTTCCACTGTGAAATGCTGTCATTTCCGGCTTCCAAAATGATTGTCAAGCTTTCATCCAAGTTACAGACAAGGGGTGCAATATTAGCGTAATAGACTATCGACTTGGACAGATATCAGAATAATATACGAACCGGATTTATCAGATAATTGACTTCGTTTTACAGCCAAGATAATCCAATTCTCTGAATTATTCGAGTCAGTTCCCATAGTCCATCTCATGCCAAATTATCTACTCGTGTCAGACGAGATTGGCATTCAGGTCTTGTAGGTTTTCTTATAAAAAGATCAGTCAGTATCTTCACAATCTTGTTTCACAGATAATTTTCCTACGGCCTGTGTTCTTTCGCGTTTCGCATCTTAAACGAATAACAATTAATATTAGATAAAAGATCCGTGTGATGCGCTATCGGTTTTGTATTGCGAAGCTTAACGTCTCTTCATTGTAGCTAATTGAGACCGATTAGCAACAGCGGCTCTCGCGCTTCCCGACGAACGAAGGCGAGCCGGAAATGACGGGGCTTAGTCTGGAAATTGCCAATCGATGTCCAATCCGGCCGCTCGCGGCCAATTCGACTCAACGCCGAAGATGAAGCGGCGACGCGCGTGCTTGAAATACGATCGTCTCTATCGAGAGATCAAAGATGCCGAATCGGGGGAATGGCCGCGATTTTCCTCGAACAACGCGCGAACAGCGATCAACTGATCCGCTGAAAGATGACTGGTCCGTTAATTGTGGCGCGTTCGCTGATTACAAGCGAAATCACGCAGACGGGAGATACGCCCGCGCGCGATCTGTTTTTACTTTTTTATATGACACGCGCTTCGTCGCGGCCATATTCGACGTAGTGTCGCTTTTCAAAAATAGAGTACATCTGATCAGTCGCGAGCAACCGATCGGCGACGATGGCAAGCGGAAAATGAAGGAAAGGAAAAAAAACGGAGATAAAAAGACGGCCTGGACCTCGCGACGTTACTTCCAACGACGCGGAGCGGTCGCGGGGAACACTCGTTTATGCACTTAAGCGACTTCGTTTCGAGCGGTGCATTATTATTGATAGTGTGTATAGCCGTGCGCCGTGTGTGTAATGTATACATACACATGTACTTTGAATATAAATACGAATATAAATATATACATATGAATATAGGAGTATACATAGATAACGCATTATACATATATACATATTATACATATTACAAAATATATATGTATATGTATATATATTATATATATATATATATATACTATTTATATACTATATATATATGCATATATATATATATATATATATATATATATAAATAACGGAAACAATATTGTAACATACGAGAACGTAAGAGAATTTGCTGAAGGTGAAAGAAAAAAAAATGCTATATAAATTGAAATTGAACGTTAAACTAATGGATAGTACGAACTGTTAATAAATTGTAATATTAACTAATTCATTAATGAACTAAATACAAAGGAATTGAACTAGGTTACACGGGCAACTGGTAGTCTGTCCCCAGAACATTTCATCTCTGTTCCTACTTTCTGTAAACATGAACTCGCGCGTTGCTTTCGGCATGCATATACACGTATATATATACGTATATGATTTTTTTCACCACGAAAAGTGTCACATTGGATCCTTTCTTGTTTTCCGTCGGATGTAGTATGTATAATCTCTAATGATTTGTCGAGGATTGTTTGTCAAAGCTGCTGGCCACGCGATACACGCCCCGCGATGTGTGCTCTCGTTTATATATAGTTATTATACTCACATGTACATAGGACACCATTGTATACACACGCGTGCCAAGAATGATTTATAAACGCAATACATTGCGGCGTGCGAATCAAAAGAAACACACACGAAAAAAGAAAAGACAAGAAAGAAAGGAAAAGATAACGGTGACTGGAAGAGGCTACAAGAATATCGATTGTCATCGTTTCTCTCCCGAATTCTGCACTAATTCTCAAATAAATGGTACGGCTTGACCTCACGCACCAACTGCTCGTATTTTATTCTTCAGGAATAAAAGCCGAGGGTGGTTCCCTTCCTTTCCCATAATCCGCACCCCCCCGTTCGCTTCCGCTCTAACGAGATGAGAAACCAAAAGAGAGAAAAAAATAAGAAAAAAAAAACGAGAAAAGACCAACACAGAAAGCGCCGGAACTTTTTTCGAGATCGACATGAGTTGTAACGCGAAAAATGACGCAAAGCGTGACCAGATCGATTATTGTCAATGTTACGCACACGCGTTACTAGAAAAGAAATAAAGAAAAAATATGCGCTCGCATACATTGCCATACGGATTGACCATCGATTGATCGATCCGTAAGCCGTTTTACATACGATAGATACGTAATGTTACCGCTGTTGTATAAGTGACGTGTGCAAGACGAGATGTCATGTAAGTAAATTAATAATAATAATAATAATAATAATAATAATAATAATAATAATAATAATAATAATAATAATAATGATAATCGACGGAGGAGACAAGCCAGTCGCGCGTATGCTCAAAATGTAGAATAAAGATTACGACACTGTACAATGCGTTTAAAGATATCCTTATGTATAGAAAAAAATACGTTAATACGGGAGTGTAAATGCGGCTGTCACGACGAAAGCGGGACGGGACTGTTGAAATTTGTAGGATTAAGCGAGAGCGAAAATTCGGCGATACTTGCTGCGTCGCTGTGTATAGCGTGAAAGAATAATGCAAATGCAAAACTCTATATGAATAATTTTGCGTTCCTAACGATGAGAACATTGTCCGATGAATAAATGACGGATTGACGCTAATTGACTTTAATTTCCATTTCACGAACGACACATAATCCACACAACTTAACTTTAATAGATTGAAAATAATATAGCTGTTATATTTTTTTACACAAAGACACGATGAATTTTATTTTATTTTATTAATTATATTTCTTTATTATATTTTACTTGAAAATATTAAAAATTGGATTGGAAATCTCTTTTTATCATAATTTAAAGTTTTAACATATTTGTGAGGATATTTCGAAATTGTACAGATACATAAATTTTCGAGTAAAAGTAATTGAAAAATGGAAAAGGGAGATGCAATATACAGATGAGGCAGCCTGAAAATTCTTTCAAAGGACTATATAAATGAACATAATTTAAATACAGTGTTAATAATTAAATGATACTTAAGCGCGCACGATTCGCGAAAATATTATTTAATTATTATTCTTATGATCTTTATTTTATTTTAGGATATATAATCTTTTGTTCAATTTAATGTAAGATGCGATAGTTTCGACAGTTTTGTACGAGCAGATGGAAATAAATGTCACGCAGTCCTTGTCTTCTATAGAATTTACTTTTTATTCCTCCAAAATCTTGAAATATTGGAATAAACTTAAACAAAAAGTCATTAATAATACTTAGTTATGATGATTATTCATGTCCTATTATAAATATATCCATATAGAATTTTAATTTATAACAACGAAAATAGTAAAAATAGAAAATATGAGCGGACTCTTTATTTTGCTTTCTCATTCGATTTTTATATATAAATTAACTGGCGCTTTCATTATATTATCTGCGATCGAATTTTTATCATATATACCTACTCTTCGTTTTAATTATATACCTACATTTTGCTTTGCTAAATTAATAATTTGACCCACTAATTACAATTAATTTATTATCTACCAATTATTCATTCAATTGATTGACATTCATTTGATTAATAATTATTAGGTTAATGACTTTTTCAATGATATGATGTTGAACAAAAACTAAATCATTATATGATTTGAGAGAAATAAATCATAAATTTATTGGGTTGTCCGGAAAGTTCGTGCCGATTTTGAAGGAAAATTGAAACGCAGATTTAAATTTTTAATTTCATTTATTAAATTTAAATCTTTTGCAGCACGAACTTTCCGGACAACCCAATATTATAAAAATTAATTGTATAATTAGTTAATTTTATATCTGTCACGGTTAAAATATTATTTCAGTAAATATATATAAGTATTTACTGTGTGGACTAACTTAATTTATAAGAAATCATCAAAATTGTGTCAAACTAAAAAAAGAATCATTTAAAAAATCATCACAAGATCAGAAAAATGGTTTTTTTTTTTAAGAATTATGAAACCAAAATGAACACTTGGATATTGATTAAATAATTGATGTCAATAATTTTCTGTTAAAAAATAGTTTTTCTCTTTTTCTGAGAAATTTAATTTTTTGAGCCTGTATTATTTTTGAAGTAAGGAAACAATATTTATATATAGCCATAAAGAATGTCCTATTTTAATAGAAACAATAATATTCTAAAAAGGGACTAATGGTAAAATCATTTTTTTAAATTGATTTTTCAAAATTATATGAAGATTGTCGCCATTTTTCAAAATGGAATTATATTATTGTATACAATATTATTTACATAATATGGTTCTTCTGATTATTCAGTATAAAAATATAAGTAGTGTTATTGAAAAATCAATACAAGATATTTTATATTCTATGAGATATTTTATATTTTATTCTGATACGTTTTGACATAAAGTAGAAAAGATATTATAAACTATTGATTTTTTTGCAACTTGTTTTAATGCTTTTATGCAGAAAAATGAATTCATTGATGTAAAGAAAACATATAGTCGCATATCAAATAAGGTAATGTAAGTTACAATATAGAACTACACATACATTTCTTTTTAAAACAACTGTTTTCTTTACGCCATTGATGCATTATTTTCATTATTCTGTGAACAAAAATATTTATAAAGGTAAGTTGCAAAAAACAAATAACTTACGAATTATTTTATACTTAATGTCAAAATTTACTAGAATACAGCAGAAAATCTTCCATAAACTGATCTTTTTAATAACTCTACTTTAATATTATATTTTTATATGTAGAATACCTAAAAGAACACATTGTGTAAAAAATCACATAATTTTATATTTAAAAAATGGCATAACTTTTATAATATGATTCTAAAAGATTCACTTTTTAATAGCTATTTTTATCATTATTGTCCCTTTTAAGCCATACAACTTTTACTCTGAATATACATATATTGTACATATACTTAAACAATATATATATCTTTATATAAATAACAAGAATAAAATATATTCTAATAAAAACAATTCTGTTGTAACATATTGACAGCAATGCATAAATACTTATTTGTAAATTTATACAATTCATTTGGTATAAATAAATAAATGCTTGATATTCTAATAGTTTTTTGAATACGAATCCGCTTTTTAAATTGTTTCATGACATTACAATTTTAAGAAATTGTCAGTTAAAGTTGCAAGAAAGAGCTATTTTTAGATATTTTGTCATACTATACGATATGTGACGTGATACAATTTCAAAAATCGAATTTATATGCAGCGTTCTAAATTATGGGAAATGAGCTGCTTCAGTCTAATGTTTGAAAAAAAAAGTTATTTTTTGTCGAACAGTATTTTACACCACATACACATACACACACACACGCGCGCGCGCGCGCACACACACACACACACGCACGCACGCACGCACGCACGCACGCACACACGCACACACGTATATGCAAACAGTTATATATATAGAGTGATTGATAAGTTTTAACAAAACTCATGTATAGATAGAGCGGACTAAACTGAGTCAAACAAAGAGTACTTTATCATTTAACAATTTTTTTTTATCCATTAATCAGAATGTCTATATAATCGAGACATAAAACAACTTTTAGATACTTTTAAGAATTTTTTAAGGAACATCTTTAAAATATTTTATAAAGAACTCTCAAGGAGACCTTAAAATTGTATTATGTGTCTACAATTTTACTCGCTTATTCAGCTATCTTTAAAAATTAATATCTCTTTATGCGTCTAATAGATAAATCAATTGGTGGAAAGAAAATACATTGCTTTATAAATACGTTGCTTTAAAAAAATATATGTATGCAAAATGGATAATTTTTTTAATAAACTGTTTGTGTTTTCTTTCCTTCAATTGATTTATCTCATTATTCTGTTCATAAAAGTATTAAAGTATGATTATCAAAAAGTTCATAATTTACAAGTTATTTAACATTTAATGTGCCAGAATAAAGTGTAAAATATCTCGTAAACTATTTTGGTCTCACTATCTTAATACTTCTACATGCAGAATAATTGGAAAAATCATATTGGGTAAAAAAAAATTATACAATTCTATTAAAAAAACAAAGTTAACCTTGAAACTTTCTTGAAACGCCTCCATCTGGAAAATTATTATATGATAGCTCCCTTTACGCCGTGTAATTTTGGTTATATAAATTTTTCTTTACACCTTTTGGTTATATAAATTTTTCTTTACACCTTATAAATTAGAAAATATTTCAGGTGGTAATAGTTATTAAGACACCCTGTATAATACAAAAAAAAACCGATATATCAAGAACTTGTGTGCAGTGTATTGTAGCGATTCAAGGCGATTCAGGTCTCAGGTGTAATCCGTCAAGCTACATCTAAGCGACATCCTCAGACGTTGCCGCACAGCAACTTAGGGTGTTCGCTCAGGCGCACAGTTTACGAGTTGTGACATAGAGTTTAAAATATCATTAGAGATGTAAAAACTTTTGTTTTCCATTTTTTCGAAGTTTAAATTAAATCTTACTCTAATTTTTACGAAAATCAATTTTTTATAAATTATTTCTTATAAATTATAATGACAGAGTCCTCTCTCAGTCTAAAATTGAATTTCTTTGAGAATGTGTTCTACTTACTGGAAGAGAAACACGATCGATAGATGTTTCAACTGATGGTATATACCATTAACACTAAAATCTCTTTCAAGATTCTTTTTATATCAACTGTGATAATATCAATGAAGTATATGTAATTAAAAGGACATAATCTAAAGTTATTTATAGTTATTTATACCAATTATTTTTCAAATAAATATTTTTATAAGTGCCTTTATAGCAAATTAAAAAATTTTTTGCACAATTAAAGTAAAAAAATGTAATCTAAACCGGTTGACTTTATGCCAAAAATAAAAAATTACAAATTTGTTGTCGTTTTCTGGTATTGATTCGTAACAATATTTACTTTATATACAAATTTTGTATAAAACAAATATAAATAAAACACACTCTTGATTTTAACTAGGGATTACATGAATAAACAATATTGAGTTCTTAGAATTAATATAAAAAATTTGTTAATTAAAAAATTTATATATATGTAATCAGTAAAGTAAACAACTTTATTATTAGGATCCTCTTAAAGATCTGTGCATTTCATGCTCTCAAATAAAAATCAAATTTTATGCTCTTTTCATTTATGAAAAATGTTTAGCAATACAAGATTTGATTAACACACTAAGATTTGAAAATATACATATAAAGATTCATAACGGAACTATTTTTTCTTAGTGCTTAAAAACATTTCCAAAGTAAAAAAGAAAGGGTAGATTGTTTATGAGTACAATGATAACATGTATTATTGTGCATCAAGAAATTTTTAGTTTCTTTTTCTTCCGTTGGATGACAGCAACAGTAACGTTCTCATGAAGAAACACAGTTACATTCAATTATCATCCGACTCAAATCAATCACATTTTAAGTGCTCGTAAAATGATTCAAAAATAATTGCAGTAATGAATGTTTAATATTAACAAGCTGATTCGTGATACTCTAAAATTAACTCTATTACTTTAACTTAATTATTTCTTCTGATATTTTTTATCAAGCAAACAAAAAAGTTATAAGACTAAATTAGAATTTGAAATGTAAATATACGAATATATTATAGATTTACATTTTTGTTTTTCTAAAATATATATATTGTTATTATATATAATTATATATAAGTTTATTCAACGTTTAATTTTATCATATTATCGTGATCTCTAATATGTAATGAATTTCTTGTAGATAAAGACAAAGATATTTAATTTAATTTTCCGGAGACAAAATAATGCGTTTCAACTAGCCAGTACAAACATAAAAGTGGGTGTTATACAATTAACATGAAATGTTAAGCTATCAGCTTAAGTAACAGCGCAATTCTTGCTTTAAGATTAATTTGAGCTTATCTTTTGAGAGAGTGTAAAGTTTCGCAGCATAAATTATGGTATGTGTTAAGGAATCGCTTGAAAACATCATTTATTTTCCTGTGGTATCTACTTCCCCTTGAATACACATCCTCTGGAGATATTTTGCGTCATTCTCACAAAGTCAGAAGGGAATTCTAAGTTATAGATGGGACAGAGGAAAAACAGGGAAGAATAAAAGTTGAAAATTTTCTACTTAAATCGATTTTCAAATAAAATATTCCATTCTAGTTTTTATTTTTAGTTTCTTTATTTTACATATTCTAGATAAAGCTCTAGAAAAAACATCTCTTTGTGATACAAGGAATGTTAAAATGTGTTTTCAAAAGTAATCACACATCAAAATTTATTTTATAATTGCAATAATAAAACGAGTAAAAGAAAAAAAGCGTCATATAACACATACACGCACAGTACAGTGAATCTAATGTATAAAACGCAGTTAACAGTTAATATAGCATTAACAGGATTTCAAAAGAAAACTTGGATTCTCGAAATTTTTCGTTTCACTCAAACGGGAATAGTTGCAACAGAACATCAATCTAAATGCAACAATAAAACGAGATTTTCAAATAATGGATTTTGTCACACAATGCTACAGACTATTTCCATTAACTCGGGATCAAAAATAAAAAGGAAACAGCGTCGTGATTCTTTCAGGTGACCGAGATAACGAGTTTGTGAAGAAATTTAAACAGCAAAACACCTCGTTAGATTCCCATTTATCGCTACTGAAAGTCTTATTTCATGAAATTATAATTATAACGCGTTATACATAATGCAACAGCGTACATTGTATGTATATATACACACATATATATATATATATATATATATATATATATATAAATATATACATACATACATACGTTTAGATATTTCTTTTTAAATGGATATTATATATATTTCTCAAATATATATTTCTGATACATAAATTATGTATGTAGTGAGTCTATATGAAAAAAACAATTTAAAAATATTCAACTATTTAATTAGATTCAGATTTAAAAATAATTATGTTGAACATATTATCAAAGTAATTATATAACACGCTTAAATATTAATGACAATACTGCAAAAATTTTAACACTAATTTCAGTAACTAATTTCAGTAACAATTTCCTACATAATTATTTTGATCCAAACAAAATTATTTTTAGATCCGTATCTAATTATATTTTTAAATACTTTGGCAAAAGTTTTTTTCCGTATAATTATTTTTGAATGTTAGAAAAAGATTTCTTTTTTGTTATCTTTCTCAATATACATTGAGACTATTTTCTTCAGCTTCTTCTTTTATCTTCTTTTTCTTTTTTCCTTTTGTTACGATATTAATATAGTTTTATTCTAGTAATGTAAAAGTTCAGCCACTTAAGGCTAAGGGTTAATAGTCCAGGTTTTTCTTAATCTCCAAGCACTTATTATTATTTTGTTGAACCTTCTGTAGAATCTTTGCAAACGTCGTCTTGCGTGACGGGACGAGCACTCCCCGATCCGTGATTGCAAATGTACAGTTTTACCATTACACATGTAATCCCGAAAATAATTATCCCCGATCGCCACCGCGACCTGTCTGCCCACTGGCCGTACTGCATGATCTACTTAAAGATAGAATGCTATCGATTGCTGCAACACAGAGATATTTTATCGTCGCAAATCCGCATATGTCGCGTACTAAATCGATATAGTGATATTAAAGAGATCTTTACGCGGAGAGATAATGCTTTAAATAGTTTAAATTATCAAATAATTTATGTTTACATATTCATATTTACATATTTATATTTAATTTATTGTATTTATATATTTATACGTAAATACTAGCATAAATACTTATTATTTATGTTATGTAAATTTAATATAGAATGTCAAAAGTAATATTAGTATAAAAAAAATCATCCTTTTTTATTCATTACATACATATGTAAAATTAAAGCAAATAATATGGAATATTCGTTTATAAATTTACATTTACTCCAATGTAAACATATATTAAGATTTTTATTTTATTTAATTTATTAATTTTAACAAAACTCTTAAGCAATATGTAACTTAAGCAATATATAACGAAAATCCAATTAATGAAAATTTTCAAAATTTAAATCCACTTTAGTATTAACAAAAAAATTAAAACACACAAAAATAAGAGGCTCTGAAAAATAGAATGTAATACGAGCTGTTCAAACAAGAACAGCAATAAATAACGTACTAAATAAAATACAAATTTGTTTACTTATGTAAACTGATAAAAATACAATTAAATATAATATAAATATAATTGTTTTTGCTGTACAATGACACGTAGAAAAAAATAACATTATAGTACATGAACAAAAAGTTAAAAAATGATTTAATTATTATGTTATTGGATATATACATTAATATTTTCTATAAAAAATAAAAGAACGTTACAATATATAAACAATATAATACATTCCATATTCTTTATTCTTAAAATATTTCACATTATTTGCACATCTTGATATGACAAAATCTTTTCATCGATAAAGAAATTAAGAATTGCAATTGAAGCGCAATATTAATTACATGACATTTATTAAAAACGTTTAATATAAATACATATTAAAGAGTTTATTTAAAGAGTTTATAAAAACTTAATTGGAAAAATAATGTGATATCTCTAGGAGCAATAAAAATAAGTAAATCCTTATAGTAAAGAAAATTGTTATAATATGTTGGTAAACATACATTTACAATTACAACTTCCAACAATTGCCATTAGAAAACAATGTTTTTTTTAAAAAGTAAGTAGCTTTTATTTCATATTATTAGCCCTATTCCACTATCTATTTATTCTGTGTATAATATTGCAATCAATACTGTATACTGAGAGAACAATTTTCGGTAATTGACTATAATTGCATTTAAAATGTTATAATTAGGAACTCCATTTTTATAGCTATTACTGCTATAATATTAGTAATAATAATTATATTTATATAGAGTTCTATATATAAAAAAAATATATTAAATTGTATTTTTTTCGGGAGGAAAACTATATATTCTTTTTGATATATAGAACTATATAAACATAATATTAATATTATTACATTATATCAATAATAATTATGGAAAATGGAGCTCTTAACCATAATATTTTATTATACAATATTTTACTAATGCAATTATTATAAATGCCAAAAGCTTTTTTCTCAATATCAGAATTTAAAAATTCTATCAAATTTTCAAAGTAAACTCAATCAAAACGCATAAAAATTGACATGCAATGTAGAATATCGATTGCGCCGCGTGGCGGCTATCGGGACAAGAATAAACATATGCAATCACAATTAATGCCGCCGAGTCAGTAGGATATATCAGGGTGTTGATACGTAGGCCTGATAGGTATTGACAGAAAATGAAAGTCGCGCAAGGGGGGAGAGGGTGTTCCCCAACACCCTGCCCAGTAGTCGATTGCCGGTTTGGATCAGCCGCGCTATCAGCTTGATGGACGTAATCAATACATCCCACGTTTTCCCCGATATCGCTACTTTATCTTCGCACGTCTGTCATTTATTTTACGTCTTCGTCATTTTCGAGACACTTGCGTCTCGTTTCGCGTCACACTCGATCAATTCTAGCGAAACATTTTAGGTGATTTTATCGACACTATCAACGATTGTCAAAGAATATTCGAGTCTTGTAAGAATTTTTGTCAGTCAAACAAAGAGCGAGAAATTCTGAAAGAATATTTCAAATAAAAAACTGTACATTTTTTTTCCATCTCTATAAATATCTCGCCAAATAAATTTGTGGGAAATAAAAGGGATTATGTAATTAACCAAAGCCGGGAAGAAA
>Ga0157363_1004343_pt1 | contig 13063 bp, 9 predicted proteins | sample AttsexASBM1_FD_111477 | JGI IMG/M metagenome (GOLD analysis project Ga0157363, IMG submission 111477) | Fungus gardens microbial communities from leaf cutter ant in Ribeirão Preto, State of São Paulo, Brazil - Atta sexdens ASBM1 | ecosystem: Host-associated > Fungi > Mycelium > Unclassified ...
TCATTCTAGTCTTTTGTTGATTCAAGAACATTTTTCTCTGTATTTTTCAATTGCAAGCGTTAGGCTGTAGGCTTAACATTTACATTGTCAAATGTGAAATTATAATATTGACGTTATGTTACTGTTAATGTTTACTAGGAGTATTTGCTCCTAGTAATACATATAAATAACTACATTTTAATTATATAACTACATTTTAATTATTGCAAACAAAGTATTTTGATCATATGACTTAAGATTGATTAGCTTTCATAACGAAGTTCAAGTATAAAATCAAGATTTATTTGCGTTATATGCTCCAACATGTTCCATCATGCTCTACCATAGCTTCTGCTTACTGTAATGCGCTCATTGGAGTTACAGGAGCATGTTGGAGCATATGATGCTAACAAACCTATAGAAAAAAAATAGCATCTGAGCTATCAAAAATCTATCAAACCACTTAGTAGCTAGCAAATTATACAAATTCCAGCATAACAGCCAGAGGTTGTCAGTACAGTAGCAAACTAAAAAAATAATTGTATGATGCAAACTCAAGTCAAAAAAGAAAATCAACAGAAGCATGAATAAAGCTTCTATTAAGAGATAAATTGGAATAACGAATTATTGTTAAGGATATAAAAGTATATTATATGATAGTGATTCTTGTATGAGTTAGAGAACATTTTTTACTCATAAACAAGAGATGTTGCAAGATGTTATGCACTAATTTTATTAATCAGATCACTGCACGAAAAATAATACAAAATATAATACAAAAATAATACAAAAATAATACAAAAAATAATACAAAAAATTTTATAACGGTTGTTATTTGTTAAACGAATTCAATTTGGAGCTGTTGAGATTTTTTCATACAATTGCAAATAATTTAACGAGATTAACTAACTAATCTCAATAGATACATACATATTTCACCAAATTTCTATTCGCAGAAAGGCGAAAACTTCGCTATTCTCTACGCTTCGTTCAAAGGCGCTTTTTATAGTTTTATGTGTCTTTTCTAATTCTCGCACTACCGACTCGACATCGCCACGGTGGGGCAAGTATCTTTTTATGAAAACTCTCCTGAAAATATAATAATGCAGTCTATAAATATTAGAACTAGACCGGCTTATTTAATTATAAATGCTATTAATTGTCTATACAACTAAGAATCGTTTACAAATCTAATTTTATATTGTTTCTTGGATTGTCGATTTGTATTAAAAAATTTGGGATCTTACTTTAATTTGCGAAGTAGGCACGCTCTCGCTACTAATACGCGAATGAGTTTGCAAAGTCGAAGGGCTAGGAATTATTTCGCAGTGCACTTTATCCGTCCTAGAGACACAACCTTTTTTCTCCATTTTTTTGGAAATACTATTAGATGTAGCACTTCTTGACTTTGTTTCATCTCTGTTGACAATTAAGGCAATTAATATAATAACTATAAAGGACCTTTATATTATATGGATGGATGGAGGTTATTTAGAAAATTTGAAAGATCTTGATGAAATGAATTAATTTTAACATGAATATGATATAGCTTATAATATGGTGAACAAAAGATGTAACAGACAAGGTTTAATAATAATGGATAGTTTTTGTGAATTATGATGTACCAAAAGTATAAAATTTGTGCTCACAACATTTTTGATACAACATAGTTCAAAAACTATTATGCATTATTAAGCGTTGCTTCTATGACATCTTTTGTTCATATTATAAGCTACATTATATATGAAAATTAATTCATTTCAATTACTTTTTCATAATTGTGAGATCCTTTAATATGTGGCTAATACGAGTCTAAGTTGCATATATAAATACAAGAATTTCAAATATTCTTCAACTATTTTTTTTTCTCTTATCTATGTACAATTCAATTCTTAAAGGAATTCAGAAAAGAAAAAAGAAAAAAAAGATTAAAATTTTGTATGTGTATTCACATCTTAAGTTTGTGGCCTCATTAAATATATATTTTTTATTGGTTTTATATTAAATATATACTTTTTATTGGCCTCAAATTAAAATATGTACTTTTTATGTAAACAAATGATTTTATTTACAATTAATATACGTCTATTATGTGTGTAAAAAAATTCTACTCTTAGCGTTTTATCGAATGGCACCTGTAAGATCGTCGATTCGAAAGCTTATCGGCCTGAATTTTTGTAATTTGCGGCACACGACACTGGGGCGATAAGGACGTGGTATTCGTGGTATCGTAACGAATCCTCTGAAAAGAGAAATTGACATAAGGGACTCCGTATAATCGACGTGATCGTAATCGTTGGGATCAGAGATGTGGGGCAAAAGGAAGTCGAATTTTACGTAATTTCTCCGTTCCTCGGAAGAGCGGTTTTCGTTTCCGGAGCGGCATCGCCAGTTCCACGTCGTGGAACCGTGTAATGAGGATTTCTTGACTGATCGATCTTGCACCTGGCTGCGTCGCATGACGATTATGCGATTGGTATTGTCAGAGTTCCCGGATGTACCATTTCGTAAATTACTTTTCGCCATTCTGTATCAATATAGTAAAGAAATATCTTCATTCTATTGAATAATTCTGCAAAAATATATTACTAGCATACATATAGAGAACATTTTTTTTATATGTAAAAAAATTTTTTTTCTGCCGATATGTGTATACTTATATAATATATAAAAGATATTTTAATTGCCTATTATTTAATATAACGAAATATTGTAATAGGGAATAACATATAAGAATAAAATAAATAAGTCTGTTCGTTATAAAAGAAAGCTTAAGTAAATTTCAGTAAATTTTAAATTTGATTTAATTAAATTCTACTGAATTTTTCTTTCTGAAAGTAATATCGATTACGTACGAAATATTTTTTAAAAGTTCACATTTTCAAGATTTGTATTTTGAAGAATATAATTATACTTTATATATTTAATTGTCACGTAATTATACTTTATATATTTAATTGTCACCTGATAGTTGTAGTTGACGATGAAATTTCTTCAGTTTGACACATAGAATTTCGAAGAAGTCGCGATGGTAAGTGATAAATAGTAGAGGCTTGATATAATTTGTGCTTTCTGTTAAAAATAATAGTTACACGTTCGAATATGAATAAATTATAACGTGAAAGAACTTTCTTGTAAAATATTACCCTTAATGGTGTACTTACTTAATATTATACATGCCACCAATTTCTCCATACTTTCGTCTCATTATTTCAGCCTCGACGGTAGCCGTGGTTGTTCGCATTGCCGTCGCGATCTCGTTCATTATCTACAATAATCAGCGATGTAATCCCCTTGCACGAATATTTCGTATGGCGTTACTAATTGGCGTATATTTTAAAGTCGACCAAAAAACCGCAGAATAAATGCGGCAGTAAAATTGAAAATTCAGTGCATAATAATGCAGGGCATGCAGCTAGCATGAAAATAAGAGGGTTTATTAAAATTGAAAATTTTACCGCGAATAATAAAAGCATGGGTTTGTTAAAACTGAAAAATCTACCGTGAACAATAGGAGTATTTTCAGGGAAACAAATTAAAATGATTTGAAATGCGGTTAAAAAATATATATTATTGAAATATTGGGTTGTTCGGAAAGTTCGTGCCGCAAAAAATTTAAATTTAATAAATGTATACTAAAATTTAAATCTTCTGCGTTTCAATTTTCCTTCAAAATTGGCACGAACTTTCCGGACAATCCAGTATATCAAAGTTTGAAAAAATGGTTCTTCGAGAATAAAGTCAAAAATATCAAATGCAGAATTTAAAAGAATCATGAAGATAATGTACGTTATTTTTTTATATATATTTCTCTTCAAATTTCTCGATTGTGATCAAGGATTGTGGAATATCTTGCATATATTACCGAGACATGATTGGAAATGTTCATGTCGTCTTCAGAGCGAAAATGAAAGTTGTTTTTCGATGTCACGAGGATCCAAGGGTGATCAAGAATCTCTCGAATGGTGATTCTCTCACGAACCGATGGAATGAGCAAGCGGTTTATTAAGTTTCTGCATTCGATTGACGTTTGGTACATAGCTTTTTCTTGGATCGACGTCAAGCCTCTATTGATTTGGATCATCAGCCTCCGTCGACGTTCCTCAGACGACGTCCATTCGTCGCGGGGGCATAGGAATGGAAGTCGACCGATAGTCATGCCATATAAAACGACTCCTCTGTTTGTCACAACATAGCATAGTGTTTAAATGTTTCGCCAAAGAATGTTTTTATATGTATTTTTATATTGCATTAATAACTTTTAAGCCAAACTGCCAAATTTATAATACTTCTTGACGCTATGTGATGTTCGAGTTATTTAAAATAAAATCTTAATAAAATCTGGATTTACTTACAGGCTCCACAAATCTACTTCCGGTCCATATCGTTTACCTGCGACAAAGAGTTCGGGAGCAGCGTACTCTGGAGATCCGCAGTGCGTTCGCAGAGGATCACTGCTGGCGTAAATATTGCTGAGACCAAAGTCTATAATCGTGAAAAACATCTGTCATCGAATTGGTAAGTTTTCTTTATAAATAAATTTTTAACTTTCGATTGCTATTAAAGCTAAATTGTGTAATTATCGCTTAATCCGCTTATTGTAATATAAATATTAATTATATAGTAAAATAAATATTTGAAGACAAGACTATGTATTTTTTTTTTATTTTCACAAATAAAAAATATTTGTAAAAATAAGAAATATTTTGTATTCTATTTAATATTTTTGTTGCCTTGAGATCAGATACATCATAGCAATATATGTATATAGCAATCGAAGGTCATTAAGAACAACGGGTATTATGTTTCTGCGTAATTATATAAATTGTGGCCAATTTCATTGCAAGTGCAATTTTTTTATGCGGAGCTCTGCGGAGCACAGGTGGATCTGATTTCACGCTCGAAAATCAAGCGTCACGCGAGCGGAAACATTATAGTTGCGATTTTCGCGGTGCACGCTAATCTACGCGGTTCGATCGATGGCGATTGCCACAATCACTGCGACCATAATGTTCTCTAGTCCCGCGTGATACGTTGACGTCCGTGTATACACGTCTGCCTCTCACCTACTATCTTGATCTGTTCCTTGCGTTCGTCCTGCAATACGATGTTCTCCATTTTAAGATCTCTGTAACAGAATCGTAAAAATTGAAGAGAAATTGATCTCAATGTAAATAAAATATTTCAAAAAGTTATAAGTACGTTATATTAAAAAAAAAGTTTTTTATATTTAAAGTAGTAATATTATTTATAACATCAAAATGAAATATATGCTAATCTTGTATGTCATATAATAAAATATATAATATATATAATTATGTACACATTTTAGAGTTACTTAATTATATACACGTATATATAATATATACTACAAGATTAGCATGTATTTCATTTTAATAAACACTAGATGGATATAAATTGATTCCTTTCCAAAACAAATTTTGGAAAAGTTTATTCTTTATCATAACATTTTACAACTCAATACATATAATATTCAAAGTCTAATTAAATTGGATTTAAATTATTCAATAAATTCGTTTCGAAAAATTTAGATATTTAAATATATAATAGGCTTTGCTATTTGATTATATTTCATTATCTTATACGATGTTTTGACATTTTAATTAAAAAAACAAGTGCCAATTTGATTAAAGGAATTAAAATTATAATTGATATTTTTTTTTGCGGTGTTATCTCGTTCTACCGATTTCGAGATTACGATTTTTTGGTAACTCTGATAGAGTAAGGATTACGCAGGCGGAGATTGCAGGCGGGTGAATGCAAAAAAAGTTCGCGCCGTATGCATATGCAATGCGTGTGCAGTTTGCACGATCACGTAGCGCGAGATTAACGCTCTCGGCGCAAGAACCCCGTGGCCCTGACCATCGCACGAAGGTCTCTTTGCTCGTATCGCCGTCTACGAGCGCGGCTCGCGGACCTTGCAAATTGTCGTTTCGTTGGCATGACGGCCTCCCGGCCTCTCGATGATGTCGAGTTCTTTCGTTTCTTGATCTTTTGTATCCTTGATGAAATGTCAATGAAATGGAAAAAATGTCTTCGATTCATCTCAATGTGAATAATTCTTATTTAGATGTCATTTTTTTCACCAACGTTGTAAGATTTGTATTATTTCTCTTCAAAATAAAATCGCAGAGTGTAATTCCCTACATATATCGAATATAAATTGTATGCAAATAGTAGTAATTTCTTATTTTTTTGATATTGTTCTTAAAACTCGCGAACAATATAGTGGAAGAACAATATAGTGAGGTAATTGAAAAATATCTTCAAATTAGTTGCCAAGGAATTTATAAATAAATAAAATGGTGTTAGCTGTGTGAAATATATATGGATAGGAGAATATCGGTACATTCCGAATTGCAGAAATATTGATATAAAGAATGATATCAAAACTTCTACAGCTAAGGCTAGCTGTCATCGGGATCAGGCGGCCCTGTAGCTTATCCGTGGCAGAGACCTTGGGACCTTGAAACACATCATTAAAATCGCATCGCCTGCGCGCGCGATGCGAGAGTGGAGTCAGTATGCGCTTTGGGTGTCGCTAATAAGTAATAAAAGAGGACTCGCTCCTCGGAACACGTGCCCGCGGCGAGGTTAATACCGTCACGGGATGCAAGGCACTCTCGACGGGGTCGTTACATGTTGGCGGAATCTAGAACGTCCGCAGCATTTTTTTTTTATTCCCCGCGGCTGACTACCTTCCATCGAATCTGGAATCGTTTGAATCCCGCGAATACAAATTCTCTAAAATGGTCACCCAAAGAAAAAAACGTGATGAAATAAAACAGTGAGCGATTTCTTCGAGTAGTTTGTCAGATTTGTTCGTGTTGCTTGAAATCTCTAAATGTTTTTCACTTAAAACGAAATAAATATATATTTAAGCGTTGGAGAAAGAGAGAAAGCAAAGATGCTGCAAAAGTGTAAGCAACACAAACAACTAGATCTAATGTTAATTTATTGAGCTGTTGTTTTGTTATTCTCAGTTCGAGCTTCTTACTTTCATATATCTAATAATTATGCAAAGACAATTATCTTTAATTAATAACAATACTAATAATAATATTTTTATTGCTATTGATTAGAGGATAATGATCATTGCACCATTATTACATAAAAGTAAGAAACTTCAACTTACAATTAGAATAACAAACAGTACAAGATCAATAAATTAATATTAGGTTCAGCTGTTTGTGTTGCTTGCGTTCAGAATCTTCGCTTTCTCTCTCTCTAATACCCGAATATGTATTTATTTCGATGTTTTAGTAAACAGGAAATAGGAATTTATTAAATAAGAGAAATTTACAATAGTGACATACATACAATTTTGTTTATTTTTTTCTAATAATACAAAAATTTTTACGGAAATAAGCAAGAAAAAGGAACCTTATTCAGTCAAAACTGAATAGAAATTTTATATGAATATATATATAATTTGTGTTTATATCGCTGGAAAGTTCAACAAGCATAACATTTTAAGTATAAGACATGATAGATGTAATCTATCTATAACATGAAACACGTTCAATTTCATAATACCAATTTTCTATTTTTCTTCTAAACGATTTCATAAATTCACTGACAAGAAAATTAATGCAATTAATTGATATCTACGCACAAGAAGATCCAATAATTATGTAACATCCTTCCTGATTAAAGTCATTTTACATAATTATTAGATCTTCTTGTAATCAGCATTTCAAATTTACAATAGAATTAGCCTTAAAATATGATATGTTAAGTCGAGATATCGAAGGAAGATATATCCATATTCTGATAATCAAAATACGATGTATCATTGTATATATGGTACTCTAATATCGTGAGTATCGCCGGTTTCGAGCGGATGTATCAAGCGCGGCCTCCGAACGATGCGTTTCTGCTGCATCCTCGACTGCTGCGGGATAATAGTCGAAACGACCCTGAAGCCGAGGCCACGGTTGTTCGTTGGCCTGGGCGATTACGTTTCTTTTCCATCGTCGTAGAAGCCGCCGCGGCAGCGCGCGTTCCTGGGAACGTGCGTTCGCGACGAACTTTCGCGACAGATCGCACGAGATCTGATTAAAGTTTGCGCTTGTCTCGTGCCCGTTCGCAATCGCGCGAACATAATTGCCGGCGTAAAGCGACAGGTGGTCTCGCGGGTCTGATAAAAAAAAAATAATAATAAGAGGCATAACAAAAAGCGCGAAATACGTCCCGCACACTCCGACGCCGTTAACGATCGTCCCTTCTCTCGCCACCTCTCGCTCTGAAAATAAACTCGCGCGGCCCGTGACAAAAGTGATCGATGAACACGGCGGATCCAGATATTCCTGGTGATCCACGGACGAGCAATGGGAGATGAGTTCGTGTATTGTAAGATGGAGCCACGGGTTGTATTCGAGGGAGATTGCATTCTGCGCAGTAGAATTTCTCCTTTCTATTGTAAATATCTGAACGAGATTTTCGTTTTCTAGTATTCTTTTTTGGTATAATTTGTTTTGTCAATTAAATAGTCAATCTTAAAAAAGAGTAGCTCCATTTTCAACCTTTAAAAGTAAGATCTCTAAAAAAAGTTTTAAAGAGTATATGTTTCTTTTTTCATTCTTCTCCGGACAATTATTTTTTATGCAGAAGCTATATTTAAAATATTTTATACAGATAATATTAATTATGTACTATAAAAAATAGTAATAGGTTAATATCATGGTATTAAATCCAATAACAGCAACACAGTGAGAATTATATAGACGTTATATCACGTGAATATTAAATTTGCACCAATGGTGTTAAATCCATATTGATACTTTTTAGAGTATGCCTTAGTTTCTATTATAAGCAACTACCAGTCTACATCTATATATAAAGTCTATGTATTTTAACAGCGCATTAAACTTGATGGACAGTTTTGCAAAGCAGAAAATTCGCTTTCATAATTTAACTTGTTTCTTGATACGAAAATCCTGCTTTTACGGATTTATTGCTAATTGACACTGCTAATTATCCTTTACGTATCGCCGAACAAAGTGATAGCATCGCGTATCATATATTTTCACAGATGCATTCACCTCCTCGCATTCATAAATGCTCGCGCGCGCGTCCGATGCACCCGCTCAAATGCGCGCATCCGTAAGTACTTAAATTTAATTGCCGGCCATGACCGTTACATCGCAGCAGTTATTTCGGTCTTAATAATCCGAGTCCACCGAGCTGTCGTTCGGTTGAGCGGGGTCATGTCCGTATTACGAGTCGCCATGAAGATGTGCAAGACCGAAATTGTGCGTAGAAGAGAGCGATTTATCGATCCTTTCGCAAATAAATATTCGATACGAGGCGCCGCATTGATATGCACACAAGCATGGAATAGGTACGAGAGATATTTGGGATGCGTTGCTCGAGGCGAGGTTTTAATAAACCGTCCAACGCATCCGGATTCGTATATGATAAATCGGTCGATGCACGAGATGTTTACGGAAAATAATTCGAGTAGTTTGGTAAAGAAAATTAGGAGAAGTCTCGAGCGCTCGTTGCTTTAATATTAAAAATTGGTTAACGTGATAATTTTGTACTGAGAGAATAATGTTTGATATTTGTGACTATAATTGCAATAATTAATGGTAAAATAATTAGGATTTATTTTTATAGTTATTGTTAAAAGTAATAATATTATATTTATAGTTTTATAGAAAAATATTTAGTTGGCATCGAAAAAACGAGTACACATTACAATTATTTTCGATATAACTATATATTTTTTTTGATACATAGAACTAAATATAATTTTTGTTACTAATATAGCAGTAACTATGAAAATGGAGCTCTTAACTTAATAATTATTTTACCAATTATAGTTACAAATATTTTTCTCTCAGTATATTATAATTTTATTAGAGATTTGAAAAGCATGGGCGACCTTTTTAATACCACTTATTACACATGTATTTGTAATGTGAGAGATTTTGAGATTTTAATACGTTCCTACTTTTGCTACTAATTTAGACTCGATTCCAATAAGTCGGGAAAGAATACGAATATATATTTCCGAAGATCGATGAAGAAACTTACTAAATGTTCTATATGCATCAATGAATCTATCCTGCGATCAGGCATAACGTGAAGATCGTGACGACGATATTGCGCATCGGTATTGGTTCGTCGACTGTAACCAATGCATCTTATTTTTCCAGCTGGCACCCCACGTCGATTCTATGCCGCAAACAACGAGAACAAAACGGGTTCGCGGCTTATCTTGTCTTAATACGTCGTTTATCAGCCAATCGATACTCGAGCGGCATGTTTTACCGGCGTGAACGATGACGCGATCTTTTCGGTCAAGTTATCAGTAGCACCTGGCCGCACTCGAAGGCGCTCATTCGCGGCTATTAACTTAACTCTTTCATCGCTAAAAATACAAAAGTTGTAGCTTCAAGTGAGAACCGAGTAAGATTCTAAATATTTTTTACAACGGAATTAATCGTCATTTTTCTGACGAAACTAATCGTCCTTTGTGTTCACATTTATTTTCTGATGCATCTTCACGATTCCGTACTTATTTAATCCGACTATTAATTATTACTGGTCGAATCGAACTCCAATTGGAGAAAGGAGTTAAAAATGCATTCAACTAGGATTGAAAATTTTCACGATAACGACGTAACCCGATCAATCGTTAGAACGTCTGTCGCTTTTTTCGCACACGAGTTTTTTTTGTAATTATTCCAAGTTTTATCAGCTATTAATGATCAGTATCGAACTTTATTCGCCTTTGCGCCCTGGCTATATAATCTTCCGTTATTACACAATAAAACGATATTAACATTAATTAGTAGTCAACTCACATTAATGCTGTAGGGTTACTAAAGGTTTTACTTGTAATACCGAGAGATTATATAGCTAATACGCAAAAACAAACAACACACAATGTGATAGTCATTAAAGCCAAGATATGTTTTATTTACAATAGTTAGGAATGTAATGGGCAATATACGAATCGTATATGAAGGAGCTAAAATTAGTAATATCTCCAAGGATATTTTAATTGTACAATATCAACTAAAAGTATTAGCTAAAAAATTTTGGTGAAACATGCCTTGAAAATCAATCCTGTACAAAAATAAAACAATAAAGTTTGGCTTATAATGGCTTATGCAACAATCATATTTTACAGTTTTAAATAAATAACTTTTTAATGAGTAAGAGTGGATCTCTCTCTGAATAAACTTTTGCACGAATATTAGAGTTTTATTAGTATATATAAAAAAATTTTATTTAATTCGCTATTTTCTTACAAAATTTGCAAATAAGTACTAGGAAATGTAATTTTATACAAGAGAACCAAAGCAGATAAAATAATTAAATAACTTTTAAACCAACAATAGAATGTATTCAAATTTTAGAGATACTTAAACGTAATAGAACACTCTATGAAAGTTCTATGTTTTTGATGAATGTTCTGAGATGTGATATACATCATACATTAAAAGCGTTAAAATAGCTCAAAATGTTAAATAATTCTTTTAATCGTGCTATTTATCGAGACAAAAGTAAAAATTATTTAATATTTTTTTTTCAAAATTCGATGACTCCGAAATCGTCTGCACATTTTTAGGTACATGAAAGAGTGTATATTTAAATATATTTGGGAATATATTAAGAGCGAAAGGGTTAAATATCTCTCGCAGGTAATCGGCATGATATCGTGATTCGTGCATTGCCAGTGCATCGTGCGGCTTTTCTCTTTTTTTTTGCCCTTAGCAGGGGCCACGATGCGTGGGCGGAAGGGATCCGGCCAGACGGGGTCATCGGCCATTCCTTGCGTTTCGCCCTTCTCATGCGCGGATACGCGTCTTCGTGGCCGCGAGTCTACATCGCGTGCAAATTAATCCTAATAAACTTTTCAAAACTTTAAAAAAGCAAATCGAAATTTATTATTGCGCTATAAAATACATGAAGGAAATATACATTATACATAAGCATACATAGATAGATGCAAGATTCAAAATTCTTTCATGTCTCTTCTCTTAAATATTATTTTTTATATAATATATACTTACATAAAAGCAGGAAGTAATTATAATCATAAAATGTCAAATCAAATTTCTTCTACAAAAAAATAACTTTGACTCTGTGAACAGAACTCTTCGTCTCTACAAAAATAGCATTACATCATAGAAAATGTAGATCTATTTTTCTAGATATTGTTTATTAAAAAAAAAGAAATTAAAACGTCTGACTTTATGACCATTTATCGTCATTATTTCATTGCCCTTTGGGGAATAGCGGTTAACGTTCTGTGTATCAGTTTTAAACGGATCTAAGTTGAACTAGCACTAGGCTTCAACCTACATCATTCACATAAAGAGTGGCTTCTACGAGATGACATGTAATCTACGGGCCACAAGGGTTCTGACGAGAGGTTAAAGGCGGGTCGCTTCTCGAATACCGCGAGAATTATTGTCGGTGAAGCGGTTTAATTTTCAAACGCGTTTGCGGTCGTTTCAGTGCGAGCTGTAATTTCCGTGCCGCGCCATCCGCCATACGCCATCGTGGGTGGCGTGACGCGAAATCGGCGGTATACCGAGGCGGTAACGGTAGCGATAAAAATATGCTGCGTGTCCCGATGCTTTACGATTATTGTTACGCGCAGTCGGCAGTCGCGACTAGAGTCGGAAATTTCTGAAAGCCCGAAGGCGAAAGGTTTATCGCGACTGTTCCCCGCTGTATCACGACAATCGCACAGTTACCATGATATGAAAAATAAATGACTAAACGAGGTCCATAAATAAAGTCCCGTGATAAATCCAATAACTAAACGACAAACGTTTTCTACCTTTAACGAAGCCATTCCTAATAGCAAAAATTTCTCTCCATCGTAAATAACAACTCAGCGTTGAGTTTAATTAAAGTTTGAATTGATTGAAACACCACAGTTGTGCAATACCAATTAGTTGTTTATTAAAAAATATATATGCGAGAATATTAACAATGTTATTTCTTAGTATACTTAATACTTAAGTATACCTAATCTGCTAGATCACTGAAATATTAGCTTAATATTATTTATATGTTATTAAGAGAGAATCTCTCA
>Ga0157363_1004344_pt1 | contig 13063 bp, 15 predicted proteins | sample AttsexASBM1_FD_111477 | JGI IMG/M metagenome (GOLD analysis project Ga0157363, IMG submission 111477) | Fungus gardens microbial communities from leaf cutter ant in Ribeirão Preto, State of São Paulo, Brazil - Atta sexdens ASBM1 | ecosystem: Host-associated > Fungi > Mycelium > Unclassified ...
TATATATATATACTGCCAGTATTAAAAATCCATAATTTACGTATGGCATGTGGATTTTTAATGCTAACAATATATAATACAGCAATATATAATATCCGGACCCTAAATTAGGTTAGATTAAATTCAGATCCGATATAATTAAATTTATTATCTTTTATTATATAAATGTTGCATAAATAAGTTTGCATACTTATTGTACTATATCTTATATATTGCTGCAAAATTACAAGTTTCTCTCTTTATAGTTATCATATCTATTGATTATCAAACTTATAACATTAAAAATCATAATTTTAAATAAAAATCGAGTATTATTGAGTTTTAAATACATGTTATATGCATATGTCTACGAAATTAATAAATCCTAAAATTAGTATATTTATCAGTTTCTTACTTAATCACTCAAATTTTAAGTCACGAGAAAGATCGGTCGTCTTTAATAGCATCTTGTCGGTGGTTTCACTCATGATGTACAAGATACATCATTTCATCTTTCTTTAATATTCGATGACAACAATAAGGTAAAAATATCATGTGCATCATGCGTAGAACAGAACGCAACGCACTTCCAGCCAGATCAGCCACTGAGCTGAACTACACGTGCTTTCATTAATTCATTCTATAAGGGGCTGCGCACAATGAAAACAATTGAGAATAGGGAACAGAGAATAAGAATTTTAACTTATCAGAAATTGTGTATTCCACAATACATGATTTCTGATAGGTTGAAATTCTTAAGGCCTAAACACAATGCGAAGGCAACAGGGATGGCGATCATAGACATAATAAGAATAAATCGAGCGTGTCCTTTACTTTGATACTTGGTATGAAGATTAAGTAAAAAAGGACAGAAAACAGAAGTTGTGTAGCTTTCTTTCTCTGTTCGAACATATCACTGTTTCTATAACCTAACCTAACACTCAACTATCTCTCCACTTTCTTTTTTTTTTCACAATTTACTTCCCCCTTCCCCCCTTTTTCCTTATCAGAAAGAAAAAGCTACGCGGCATTCATTGTCCATCCTTTTCTATCTAGTCCTTCACGTATTGAACTTCATAATCTATTCTTATTATGTCTAGCCTATGTGTGCATTGACATATGTGGTTTGTTTTCTGTTCCTGCATTAGACTGTTCTAAAACTCTCTTTTTCGCTTTCGATAAATATATATCTATCTCACTTTAAGTTCCAAACTGAACTGTACCCTACAGTTCAGCTACAGAAAACAGATCTCTTCATTTTCATATGTTGGATTCCTCTGTTTTCTATCTTTATCGTTAATGCTATCACTATTTCTATCGTTATCGCTGTTGCCTTCATATTGTATTTAGATCTTAAAGATCTGCGCACAATAGAATAAATATTAGAAACAGGAATAAATATTAAGATTTCAACCTATTAGATAGCAATTACATCGGAATATATAGTTTCTGATAAGTTCAAATCTTAATATTTAGAGTGCAGTTACAATAGAAGGAATAAGGAATTAGGAATAAAGATTTCAACCTATCAGATATCGGATACACCGGAATATACGATTTCTGATGGATTGAAATCGTTATTCCTTATTCCTTCTATTGTGGCTATCTTTATTCCTGTTCCTATTCCTCCATTGTGCGCAGGATCTAAACTCGGTGACACACAATGCTTATTTTCTCGCTGAATTAGATTTTTGCCATTGCTGTGATTCAGGAGTTTTTGCAATACCGTATATTCGGATACAGTGAACACTAAACTGCTAAGATTACGTTAGTTAACTCTTTCAAGCACGATCCAGATTTTCTCATCTCTTTGTAATCTATTTTTTGCATTTGTCAAGTAATTAAAATTTAATTTTGTTGTAAATTTTTGGTTTTACTTCGATAAGATATTCGTAAGATATTCGTAAGTGCAGAGAAATGTTTTCCGTTAATTTTTTGTTTTATTATTTATATTAATAAACAAGTGTAAAAAATAATGTATTTTTCAGAAAAAATTCATGTTGAAAGCAAAAAGTTATTTGATTAGATCGAAACTGGGTATTAGGGGATTTTTGGGATCACTGATTACAAATCTGGCCTCAAATTTTCAAAATTCAAAATGTAAATATGGCGAATAAAAAGTTAAAAAATTAGTTCTGGGGATGTAAAATAGTGTCCAGTAAGTTTTTTAGGTCGCTGATTACGAATCTGACCTCAGATTTTCGATATTTCAAATGGCGAATCTAAGATGGCGGGCCGAAAAGCAAAAAGTTATTTGATCAGAATGAAACTGAGTATTCGGGAGTTTTCGGGATCGCTGATTACGAATTTGGACTTAGATTTTCAAAACTTAAAATGGTGAGTCCAACATGGCGGATCGAAAAGCAAAAAGTTAGTAATAAAAGCAGCGATCCCGAATCCCCCCACCCCCCCTCTCCTAGTAATAAATTTCAACGTAAACTGAATTCTATATAAAGGAAAATGTATGTTTCAAAAGGTTAATGGAAAGTCGAACTGCGCATGTGCAATATTGATGCATCAGATTGGCTGTCACACAAGCTTGCTACTTGCAACACAGGCCTAGTTTACATTGGTTTATTAGGCCACAGACGTGGAAATTGGAATCATATCACGTATGAACGAAAGCAGTTTCAAGAATTTCTGAAATACATAGAAAGATATTTTGTAGTGCATGTAATTATATATTTGAACGCTAGCAAAATGATTGACATGAATTCAAAAGAGAAAATTAATGAAAATGTGCTGAAATTGACAGACAGCATTCACTATGGGTAAGATAATTTTCACTCAATTTTCAAGAAAATGGGAAAAAAAATAAATTTGAATATGCTATATTTTACAGAGAAATTAAGGGCACTCACAATATCGTGGTGGCTACTATCTCCGTGCTTAAGGAAATTATCAATAATACACACTGGAATACAGCAAAGTATGAATTATTATTTAAAGCTGTTGTATCATTTGTCGTAACACATGTTCATTTTGCCAAAACAGAAAATACTTTCCATTAACTTTTGCAACTTACATTATTAAGTTTAGGCTTAATTTTCTAGAGATTTAATGGATATTGTTGTGCAAAATGGAAAGTACCTCATTAAAACGCTTCCTCTTGAAGCATGTATCGGAAATATGGTAAGAAAAATATTGCAGATCATTAGGGAAGAATATACTTCGGAATTGAAGAGTAAGACAGATGAGACGTATCCCCAGGAATCCTTGCACAAAATTCTTACTGCTGAGGATAACCAACAGATAGATTTCAATGTTTCGGTACCTTCTCTCAAGGCCTCTCTCATCGAACACATTAATGAATTTGAAACGGAATTGGAAACATGGTAAGTACAATCATATCTGTATCATATTTCATCTGTTCTTTTCAGCTGAACTTCCTGTATCCTAGCTTTCTTTCCTTTAATATAGAAAGAAAAAAATGAAGAAAGCTAAATGATATACAAAGCTGAAAAAAAAAACAAATCTAAAAATAATGCAATTTCTATAATATAATGCAACAATGAGTGCTTCCCATTAGTAACAAAAGTCAGCATAAGCAGCGTTCTATCTTTCATGATAACACTGACATTCAATGATAACAAAAGCAGAACGAGTTATTTCAACTTGTTATCAAATGAAAAGCACTTATTATTAGAAATTTTTAGTCTAATTTCAATGTTTACTATTTCTTTTTACTCCTTATGTATTGGCTTGTATCATTTTATGATATAATTTCATAATAGCCTTTTGAAATACATTTCTTAATAGTCTTTTGAACAAATTTAATGTCCCCAGCTCAGAAAACATCACACGACAAGCATCCGAGCATATACACTCGAATGAAATTATAATGACCATCGGCAAGTCGAAATTAGTAGAGGAATTTTTCAAAAAAGCTACTGCTACCAGGGCCTTTGATGTTATAGTAGCTGAAGGTGGACCGTCTCTAAGCGTAATTATACATCTGTCTTGAAGGACAAACTCGAAATTAAACAGAGGAGAATGCAAAAAAGAAAAATCTGTGAATGAATTGCAGGGTCATGAAATGGCAGTGAATTTGGCTAAGGCAAAGATCAAGACCACACTGATATCAGATGTTGCGATCTTTGCGATGATGTCCCGAGTCAACAAAGTCATCATTGGCACTCATACAGTCATGGCAAATGGTGGACTTCGAGCGATCTCGGGCGCACACACTGTCGCGCAAGCCGCCAAACATTATTCTGTTCCAGTAATGGTTTTGCTGCCTCTCTACAAACTGGCGCCCCTTTATCATTGTTCGGGCAAACAAAATGGTTTTAACTGTCACGTTTCACCAATGAATGGCGTAATCGATAGTGCCAACGCACCATTACTAGAACGAATACATGCTTACAATCCTGTGTTCGATTACGTTCCACCTGAACTTGTTACATTATTCATTTCGAATACGTAAGAGTTATTAAGATTATTATACAAATTAAAATTGTTAAAATCTCAAGCAACAATAAATGTCTGTTCTTTTTTTTTCAGAGGTGGAAATGCGCCATCTTATGTATATAGATTGCTTAGTGAATTGTACCATCCCGACGATTATGAATTATAAACAATTGTATATGTGAACTAATTATAATCCTTTTTTTGTCTAAACTCATAACCTCTATAATTTATTTTTATACAAATTAACACATATTTATTCTTACATTAAAGAGGATTCGCAATATACTTTACATAAATTAATCTTTACTGCAATGATTTATTTACAATTGTAATTATAATATTTAAATATGAAATAATCACATAATTATAATTTAAATATGAAATAAATTCCCTAAATGAGAATATTAAATTATTCGCTTTAGTTTATATTTCTCCACTTAATTAAAATTTTTTAATAAATTTTATAAAAGTGAGATAGGAGATGACGGTCAGGGATTAAACAACCTAGGACTCGTCTAATAATTTGATCTTTCTCGCAAGAAATCGCACATTATCTTGCAAATTATAAACTAAGTTATATACAAAAGTGATCCCTGGTTTCTTGAAATGCTATACATATGGATTCCAATTACTGCCGTCTTCAGGTTGCAAAGAGTTTGTTACCAACAAAATAACATCAACTATCCACCACACACCCATGCCACCTAATGTTAATAGTTTGCCTACTGCTGTTCCAGTCTGTCCGAGACAAAATCGATCCATACCGAGAAAACCCAACAGAATACTATATAGGAGAGTTGTTGCAAAGTATTGGCCACTGTACTTTATACACGGTATTCCTTCGCGAAAGAATGTCCTTGGTCCAAAACACTCAATATCTGGCAGTACTGTACAGGATACCTTAGTCTTCTCTACATCTTCATAACGAGATCCTCCAAACTGTTAATTTATTAATCATAAATAATTTGTATCTAAATTTTTTACAGCTGCAATTATGCAGTTATGAAAGGAAACATTTTTTTGTCATTTTCTATGAATTTCTTCGTCTTATTTAAATTTTATAAATTATCAAAAAAAAAACAAAAAAACTTGATTACTTAGGATGTTTTTCAACAAAGACACAGTAATAAAGAGTATTTTCCAGCAAGAGACACAGATGATATAGTATAACAATAATAGTAATAATAATAATAGTGAATCATTACATCCTTGTTGTTTGCTAACATTACAGAAGAATGAAATGATTCATTGCTACACGCTGGATGCTTTTCATAAAACACAGTCATACATTATGTGACACAGTAATACACAGTGTCGATTTGTAGCTGTAACATTGCTTAACTTTTTTATTTTATTGCCAAAGTAAAAAATAAAGAAAAAAATCTCATAATTTGTTTGAATATATCCGAATATAATCTTAAAATCTCTTATCAGAGTATCACTCCTAGAAATATAAGTGGTAATGAAATATAAAAATTTAATATTTCTGAAATGATATAAAATAACAATACAATTGTGTCGACTTGTGTTATAGTCAGGAAGCAAAAATTATGGCCGATATTCATACTTAGTTCTTATTTTAAGACTGTCTTAAATAATGTTTTCAGACATTAATATGACTTCTCTTACGATTGATTCATGACATCTTAAGACTACTTAAGACAATCTTAAATATAAGAACCGATTATGAATACATAGTGTTGACTGTGTATATTGCAGGAAAGTACCGTTATCTCCTTGTTGAAAAACTCTCACAGCTGTGTCGTACCTTGACACAACCAAAGCCCGTCTCCTCCTTGGCAGTTTTGTTTCCCTTGTGATCAACTGGATCCTCGCATTCTACAAATTCCTTAGGTCTACAAGAAAAACTCATTGTATTATTTCGTTAAGAAACAGTCAATATTTATTTCGTTGAAACATTAGGAAAATATCCATTTGAATACTCACAAAAATTTACACATCACCAGTGGACCATCAGGTCTATACTCCAGTTGAGGCTCGGTACTTTTGTTTGCAAGCACTAAACGTTCGTTTTGATCCCACAGAAGGCAGATAATCGTAATAAAAACAAGATGTAACCTCATTTTGCCGTGGCTGACATTTTAAATGCGAATAATAACTGACAATCAGTGATGCGAATTCCAGCCCACTCTGCCCACTTGCAGAGCTCTAGTTGAATGAACATCAGCACTGTGAAGTGCTGTAAGTGTAGAAACTACACTCTTGATTTCCAATAATCGAGAAGTAAAGCCAATTACTGTTTATGTTTAACCAATCAACGTATGCGGATTTAAATTTGGCGCGATTCTTCACTTTTGTGTAACGTTCAGTGACATTCGATGCGTATGACAATCATGACAGACAAGGATAATTTTGCGTACATAATGAAATAATTTCGCGATAATTATGTAATGAGCAGCAGTATAGAAATTACAACGTGATATTGTTCGTTGAACAATATCACGTTGAAAGATCATGTTATCTTTAAATTGGCTGTGTATCAAGTCGGGAGCTTATTTTTCGCACGTGTCATCCGCAGAATTGATCTTATCCAAGAGGTTTGTGCATCGATTTAATGCTAAGCAAACTGCAAAGGTATAATATTGAATATCATATTATCCCTATTTAATATATAACTTGTACTAATGAAATAATTTAAATCATATTTGATAGAAACTGTATGAAACGTTAGGAGTTGCAGAGAATTGTGAGGACGAGACCCTAAGATTGACGTTTGTTCATCTTGCGAAACGATTTCATCCAGATAGTGGAACGCCAGAAGCTGATGCTATTAGATTTTCCGAGGTAATGTATCGCGATAGTATATTGTTCTTTGAGACAAATAAGTAAAAGTAGATCTGTTTCATTGTATAATTATTCAATGTAGATTGAAAGTGCCTATAGAGAGATTCGGAAAATCAGGAATGCTCAGAAAGATGAAGAAACATTGGAAGTGGAAGAATTTGATATTAAGGTAAGCATATTTGACATTTTTTAGCTGAACTTCACAGTTTATTTTTTCTTTTTTTTAACGTAAAAAGAAAAAGAAGAAAAATGCGAGAAGTTTAGCTAAAAAGAATAAGCTTCTCATATCTTTTATGTTTTGATTTTAATTGTCTTTACTTTCAGCACACAGCACCACAGCATCGTCATTATTTGACTTTCAATGTGGGAATTGGCACTCCAAGCAAAAGGCAAAGGCTATACACAATAGAAAGGGCCCAAAAGGCAGTTGATAACGTAATGGAACACAGATTGAAGAAACTGCAGGCTGAAGAGCGTAATACGTTAATCGGTATGGATAAACAAAAAGCTAAAGATATTAAAACCCGTTATGGCATGGATCGTTTGGTGGAAGATTTGATTCAGGAGGCAATGAACAAGGGTGAATTCAGCGATTTACCTGGAATGGGAAAGCCATTGAAGGCTACAAACACTAGGAATCCATACGTTGATTTTGTGACCCATAAATTGAATCAGGTAAATTGTATCAGATATAAAAGTATAAGATATTAGTTTCAATGAATTTGAACATAATTTAATTTGTTTATGTTGATCACGATTGCAGATACTGATAGACAATGGCTTTACTCCAGAATGGATACAATTGTCAAAGGAAATTAGAGAAGAAACTGAGGAATTGAAAAAGAAGTTGTTAGAAGCACGTAATGATGTCAGCGAGCTCCCATTAACTCCAAAAGATGAATTAATATGGAATGATAAGTTGAAAAAATTCAAGATTACAACAAGACAGATAAATAATAAAATTGATAAGTATAACTTGCTAGTTCCTATACTCCAGAAACAAATGCTCCATGTTAAATTGGATAAGCTCGCTGAGAAAACGTTATCGATATCGCCCTCTAAAAATATCAAAAAATATGCAGATACTAGTCATGAAAACTCGAAAGTGAGTATATCTCAAGACTTACTTAATCTTATAAGCGACTTGTTTAATAAAAAAATTACTAGATAAACAGAAAAGATGTGACATTGTAAACTTATTTGTAAATATATAAATAATGAGCTTAAGATATAATAGTACAAAAAATAACTTCTATATTTTATAAACCCGTTGTGTACATATGTACATGTGATCTTTAATTAATTCCAATGAAGAGTGCCGTCTTCTTTCAATTTTATACGACCAGTCGCTAGATGTTTTAAGGCACGAGGATAAGCTAGATGCTCCGCTGTCTTTACGCGTTCTTGTAAAATTTTCTCAGTATCGTCTGGGAACACGGGCACTACTTCTTGCTCAACAATAGCTCCCGAATCTATGTTAACCTAATTGATAAAAGGAAGAAGATTGATAATGATTAATGATTGAGTAAAGATCTAAAGATGCTATAGTTATCTTCTCATTTAGTCTAATTCAACAAAAAAATTCAATCTTTTTGACTGCCTTACTTCAACAAAATGCACAGTGCAACCCGACACACGCACACGCGCTGCCAAAACATCCTTATGTGCGCTGGCACCCTTGAAAGATGGCAACAATGATGGATGAATATTTAACAAAGCTCCTTTCCAATGTTTTACAAATTGTTGTGAAAGAATTCGCATAAAGCCAGCCAAGCATACTATTTCCACTCCGGCAGCATGAAGTTCTACATTCATGGCTGCATCGAAAGTTTCGCGGCTTGGATAATCAGTGTGTTTAATTACCTATAAATTAAACAAATTATAGAAAATTATAGAAAAAACAGATCCACCTTTCTATTTGTAACTATATGTGGACTTTTATTAACATACCACTGTCTTAATGCCAGCTCTCTCAGCACGTTTCAATCCTTCAACACCGGGCTTATTGGAAATCACTAGGACTATTTCCGCTCCAATGTGTTGAGATGGATCTCGAGTAGCGTTAATTAACGACTGGAGATTTGTGCCACTACCTGATATCAGAACGCCTACTCTTTTAAGAGGCTTACTCAGTGTTGCAACCAAATTGGGAACATATTGTTTCATTTCGGGCTCGAAAACTTTTTCAAAGTTCTCTATGTGCACCCTAGCTTGTCGATCTATGTAACGTAATTAACACAAATGTATAAATAATTTAATTTTGTTAATTATATTTATAGCAAGAATAATTACTGCAATGTATATTAACGCTTCCGATAACCATAGGGCCTTCGTGTTTTAGTTTAGTCAAAATTTCGACCCTATCTTTTTCAGAACATATCAAGATCGCACCGATTCCGCAGTTAAATGTTCTTAACATCTCGTATTTATTAATTCCACCTATGTAATAATAAATTATGTCAATTAACATTTATGTAAATTACTTAATATATTTGCGACTTTTAAAATTAAAAATATGTAAAACTGTAGACAATATACCTACCAATTGCTGCTAACCAACTAAAGATTGGCAAAACATTCCACTTTTTCGCATCTAACGTTACGCCTAAATTCTCAGGTAAAATTCTAGGAATATTTTCCATAAGACCTCCGCCAGTAATGTGCGCGAATCCCCTTACTAGATTGGTCCGCAAGGCAGGAATAACACTTTTTACATAAATCTTAGTTGGTTCCAATAATTCTTCACCTGTGATATTATATTATTCTCATATTTTTTTCTTATAATCCGTCTTATCTTGATTATTAAAAAGAGCTTAATTTAGAAAACATTTCATACCAATCGTTCGATTATTCTTTGAGAAAGGTGCAATATCTGAAAATTTCTTATCTGCAAGTTTCAAAACTTTTCGCACTAAGCTGAAACCATTGCTATGTACGCCGCTTGATGGAAGACCGATTATCACGTCACCTTCCTTAATATCATTCACACGTGGTAGCAAATTGCCTTTTTCGACTGCACCTACTGCAAAGCCCGCTAAATCGTATTCTCCCTCGGGATACATGTCTGGCATCTCAGCAGTTTCTCCTCCAATCTAAAAATGTTGATTCATATCTTGTCGAATAAAATATAAGTAAATTGCTTATATAAGCTTCCGCGGTTATTAGTGCGTAAGTATATTTATATGGCGATATATTACATGTATTATTTTAAAACATCTTTATAATTTAATATTTATAATTGCCGCATAATATACAGTATTTGTATACTAATTGCGAAATAATAGATAATTTACTTATATTTGATTTATTTTTGAAACCACAAAACTATTTTTATTTTAATAAATATTTGGAAATATATGGAAACAAATATTTATCCTTCTATTTAATATAGTCAAAAATATTCTTTAATGAAATTATGTAATTAACACCTTACCAAGGAACATCCTGCTTGCTTGCAACCTTCAGTAATCCCATTTATGACCTTCGTAGCTACTTCAATGTCGAGCTTGCCACAGGCAAAATAATCCAGGAAAAATAGCGGCTCCGCGTTGTGTGCGAGGATATCGTTCACACACATAGCTACTAAGTCTATGCCTACCGTATCGTGCTTTTTACATTCGATTGCTATCTAAAAAAAAAATTGTCCATGAACAGGTTGACTCTAATAATTTTCTTTGAATGCACAGGAAAATCTTTAACAGGGAAATCTTTAACTTAATATTCACTTTCAATTTGGTACCAACACCATCAGTGCCTGACACAAGAATAGGATCTTTGTAACCTGCGGCTTTTACATCAAAAAGGCCACCGAATCCACCTATGGCACCCATAGTACCAGCGCGTTTTGTGGAACAAGTAGTTGGCTTAATAGCGGATACGAGATGATCACCAGCGTCGATACTTACGCCACTACTTTTATATGTTAACTGTCCTCTCTGCAAAATAGATCTGGAACATTTAATTGTTAATCATGTGCGAGGTATTACTTTATTGATCTGTAAATCAATCATTACACCTGGCGATCCCTTTATGCGCGATGTCTGTTCTAAATTGCTTCCCATCAAATGATATATATTCAGCAGCTTGGGTAGCTCTAGCTGCTGCCATTGCCAAGGTTGGCGCGATACTGACAGTGATAAGAACTCTTCCGCCTATAAAATGCCATTATAGTTAGATACTTGGGCATTTGTTTAGATATCCTTTACCGTGCTGCTTTTTACCGTTAGTTACTAATTCGCCTTCTGATGAAACAGTCGTGCCGCTGTGAAAGACAAAGTAATCCTGTTTACGTATCACTTCATCAGTGCCTGTTATAACTTGACCTTTGGATGAGGATGCTGGATAACCGCGAGATGCTAAAATCACACCCACAGCGGATACATTTTCACGCCAAGAAACAAGAGACGAGCTTAAAGTTCCATCGCAACAAGCCTGTATAATCATATATATCAAATACACATATCATATTGTATATTGCAGAAATAAAATCTTTGTTTTCTATATGAATATCTCTTATCTAGCAAATAAGAATCGATTGAAATGAATTCAAATGGATTCAGATTTTCAGAAATATTGATTCATGAATGTTAAAATGCTTTTCAATCCTGAATGCATTTTTATTTATAGGAATTGCATAGAGTATATCTCTATACCTTTCAATCTAAAAATAATATTAGCTTTTTCTGTGTACAACACACACATTGTGAATATTGTTCAAAATTTTGAATAGGAAATGCAGTTTTTCAATTGAATCCAATTAAATCCAATTGAATTCAATTAAATCCAAAAAAAATATTCGCTATTTAAAATACGCATTCAGATAGAAAAAAATTTCAATCCATTTCAATCCATTCTAGTTTGCTGAGTAAGTTAATCAATTGTACCTTCATAATTGTAAACAGGTCCGATGTCAACAGGGGTAATATTACTTCAGTCTCGGGATCGCCGAATCTGCAATTGAACTCTAAGACTTTCGGGCCATCTTCAGTCAGCATTAAACCGGCATATAGTACTCCTACAAGTTTCATATAAATAATATATACTCATAATTTAACATCATTCATTGTCAATAGAAAATTACAAACCTACAAATGAAATGTTCTCCTTTCTAAATCCATCGACAGCTTTCTGAAGAACATTTATTTTCACCTCTTCGTATTCTACTTCACTTAACAATGGACATGGACAATACGCTCCCATTCCACCAGTGTTTGGACCAAAATCTCCATTAAAGATTCTTTTATGGTCTTGTGCAGGCATCATGGGTACGAGAATCTTACCTAAACACCAAATTTAAAATTTATTTTCTGTTAAAAACTATTCATATATAAACATAATTTTGTTTACCATCTGTAAATGCAAGTACGGATACTTCTTCACCCTCTAAAAGTTCCTCGACAACTACAGTTTCGCCAGCAACTCCAAATTTTTTATCATTTAACATTTCGTCTATTGCATAACAAGCTTTCTGTTGATCTTTTGCCACTACTACACCTTTACCGGCTGCTAAACCTGAAGCTTTTATCACAAGTGCCTTAAATGGAGCACTATGATAAAAGAAAGTATATAAGTTTTCATATCCTAACAAATGAGAATGGATTAAAATGGATTGAAATTTTTTTCTATCCGAATGCGTATTTTAAATAGTGAATACTTTTTTTAGATTCAATTGGATTCAATTAGATTCAATTGGATACAATTGAATTAAAAAACTGCATTTCCTATTCAAAATTTTGAATTGAACAGTATTCATAATATTGTTGTTTGTGTGTGTGTGTGTGTGTGTGTGTGTGTGTGTGTGTGTGTGTGTGTGTGTGTGTGTGTGTGTGTGTGTGTGTGTGTGTGTGTGTGTGTGTGTGTGTGTATATAA
>Ga0157363_1004345_pt1 | contig 13062 bp, 3 predicted proteins | sample AttsexASBM1_FD_111477 | JGI IMG/M metagenome (GOLD analysis project Ga0157363, IMG submission 111477) | Fungus gardens microbial communities from leaf cutter ant in Ribeirão Preto, State of São Paulo, Brazil - Atta sexdens ASBM1 | ecosystem: Host-associated > Fungi > Mycelium > Unclassified ...
TATATATATACATATGTACATATATATATATATATATATATGTGTGTATGTACATATATATTTATATATTTCTATATATTTCTATATATATATATATATATATTTCTATATATATGTATGTAACATTTTTTCTCTGGATATGAATATTTACACTCATTATTATATTCAGTTCAAATTGTATTAATTTGTATTCAAATTATATTATAATTTGAAAAAGATGTTTGCATTTATCTTTATTTAAAGAATATATAATTTATTATTAATCTTTATTTAATTGTAAATCGTCAGAGAGCAATAAAAACATTTAAATGAACAATTATGTAGAAAAAAAAACTTTTTACTTTTTACCCTCCGTCAACATATTAAGTAATTCATATGAAATATTTGAAACTGTAAAATAAATACCAAATAAATTCTTCAGTGTACAACAATATAATTACGGTACATTAAACATTCATTCGCGCCACTAAAACTAAATCGCTGAATTCTGAAAACATCGATATAAAGAATTATTTCATTTTAATTCCGCAACTAATAACTAATTGGAGTTTATTTCACATAATATAAAATCAAATTATTGATATATGGGACTCAGTCGTATTTAAAATATATATTTTTAATAAAAAAGATAAAAGAATTACTTTTGAGCAACCTTATTACTTGATTCATCAATTAGCGTTCGTAGATGTATGTCCGTCGTAGATTAATGCGACATCCGGAACGACTCGTAAAATACACCCATCTCCCTCCGAAGTCGCCGAGCGAATGCCGAAATACACGGACTGCTAACGGTGACGTAGTCGACTACCGCGCTGCACGCCGGATAGCACATTCCCCCTCCCACTTTTTCCGCGTGACGAAAGCGTGGGGGAGAGTGCCTCCCCTTCTTTTCGCTGTTCGTCGCACGCCGCGATTACCAACTATTGCGTATAAAAAATATTCACGATTTATTCAATTATTCGTATTTTACATGATTTTGATAAATAGATATCGTTGTACATTCCGCGTTTGCTTTGTGACATTACTAGTTTAATCCTTTAATTGTAATTGGTAATTATTTGCGTGTCTGAGATATTTTTGATGAACAGTATTTATGTCAATGGACATTATGTCTCAATTTTCATTATACTTTTAAATGATTTATACTTAAACAAAAGTTGATGATATTCTATACATTCTTTATAAAGATATATGCAAATTTTCTTAATTGCGAAACAATTTGCGCTCAATACATTTGGTTATTCAATATCTTGTTAATCATTATTTAATTTTTTTAACTAAAAACTCAATTTATGATACTATTGTTGCTGCAAATTATCTGTGTTTCAAAAATTCTTTAAACTTACGTATAATGCCAATCATAACTCGGGGCTTAAAATAATTGTTACGACTTATTTAAAATATAAAACATATAAAATAGATTCGGGAAAACTTATTTAAAACACTAAATAAGATATAAATCATAAGTATAGTTATATTTAAAATAATAAATACGTAAGAATTAGTCAATCACAGACAAGACTTTTCAAAAACTTTTAGCTCTGATCTAACGGCTAAATCTAACGGTACATCTTACGATTACTCTTATGGAAAGTGTGTGCAGGCCTCTTAACTTTTATTATAGTATCTCTAGCTTTCATTAGCTCGATCATGTAACTTTTTCCCTAAAGTAGAAACGTGAAAAATGAAAATCGTTGTATTTAAGTTTTGTGATAAGCTTCACACTATTTACAATTTGACAAAATGTCATTAAAAATTCTTAAATCTTTTTCTTTTTTTTCTTAAATAATGTATTAGACTAAAATAGGTATAAAATTATGGCAATTGTAGGAATTAATGGATTTGGAAGAATAGGGAGAATGTGTCTTCGTGCTTGCCTTGAAAAAAATATTGAAGCAAGTTTTTCATTATGTGAAAAGTACAAGTACAATTAATGTATTACTGATTAAAAATTAAATAATAATATAACAATATATCACAGGTAAAATTAATCAACGATCCATTTCTTACAATTGAATATATGATATATCTTTTTAAACATGACTCTACCCATGGATCATATCCTTTATCTTTGGAGTGCGACAATGAATTTATTATAATTAGTGGTGGTAAATACAATTTTAATTGTACTATACTTAAAAAATTAAATCAGAAAGATATACTGAATTTTATTTTAATTTGCAATCTGTATTTTATAAATATTACAGAGAACTTAATAATCTTTATAAGATATAATTCTTGTAATTGTCAGAGAAATGTTTATATTTCATATTTAAATTTTAGTCTCTTTATTTTTTATTTAATTTAATTTTTAAAAATATATAATGTAAATATTATATTTCTTTGTATAAAATATCATTGTATAAAATATGAAACATTGTTATTCAATGAGAGACAAGAATAGCCACGTCGCAAGAAAAGCAACCATGGAAAATACCTTGGAAGAATAAGGGAGTGACGTACGTAATAGAAGCTAGCGGAGCATTCACAACTCTAGAGAAAGCAAGTGTAAGATTTAAATTTTTTATCAACAAGATCCATGTAAAATGTGGAAACTGGAAAACTACTGATTTGCCAGAAATTCAGAAATAAAAGAAAAAACATTGACCTTTCTTTTAAACAGTTACGTATTAATATATTTATCACAACACACATAAAAAAACACACACACATCATATTGGACTTAAATAAATCTTTTTATACTATTCTAGTTCTTTTAAGCATTCGATATCATACAATTATATCAATTTAATGTATTTGTATTAAAAATAAAAATAATACAATTACGCAGTTGCACATCGATGGCGGCGCTAAAAAAGTTATTATCACTGCACCATCGATCGATGCACCGATGTTCGTTTTCGGGGTCAATCACACTTGTTACAGTCCCAAGAGAGACAGTGTCATTTCTGCTACATCCTGCACTACAAACTGCGCAGCTCCAATTGTGAAAATCATGCATAACAACTTTGAAGTTCTCGAGGCGATGATAACTAGCATACATGCAATGACAGCATACCAAAATACCGTGGATGGTCCGATAGAGAAGGTTAATAACGATTTGTCTTGTTTGTTAATAATTACTATTTAAAAAATTTTCTTCTTTTATGATTTTTTTTGTTTAATTCGAATGTGCATTATGAAAAATAAATATAACAATAAACGTATGCTTTTTTCGATTGTTTACGCAGAAAGAATGATTTTGCTAAAATATCTAAAAATTTTAAATATCTAAATACAGATCTGAAAATAAAAATTGGATATCAAGATAATTATCTAGAAATCTCAAACATGATAAACAAAGTTTATGATACAAAAGTTTTGACATTCCAACAATCATTTGAACATTTTATATAATTATTTTGATCCAAATAAAGTTATTTTCAAATCTGTATTTAGCTAAATTTTTAGATTCAGCAAAACTATTCTTCCCCTGTGTAACTACGTACCATGATAGAACATATCCATGTTCTTTTTAATTATTTATTCACGCTTACGCAGCATCACGGTTTAAAGAGCCTGTAAATAATCATTATAAAAATTTCATGCTTTGAACAATTATATTTTGTCGCAGCATCGACCTACGGCATTGTGGAGGGACGGTAGGGGTGCTCTCCAGAATATCATTCCGACCGCAACCGGTGCAGCTAAGTCAGTAGCCAAAATTATCCCTGAGCTGAAAGGCAAGATCTCAGCTATAGCATTCAGGGTACCGATTCCCAACGTTTCATTATGCGATATGACATTCAGGTAATTAGCAAATGTGAACTGCATTGAGTTTACCGGCCGACTGGCCCATAAAATCCAGCGATGACGTATACTCCAATTGTTAATGTAACCCTGGTAAAGAAAAAGTTGATTTTTCAGAACAATTGAGAACAATAGGATTTCTATCAATTTGTATCTTTCTATAAGTTTTCTATAAGTTTATATCATTTTCTAGCGTTGATTTTATGCATCACGATTGGACGGATATGAATTCTGATGAATCCTATCGTATTTTATCGGTTCTATAAGATTTGTACAAAATTTTTATAAGATTTGATTCGAATTACTAAATTCACAAACCAGATTCCATATTCAAACCGTCAAGAGTTTTCCCTATCTTTTTTTCTGCCAGGGAAGAAATCACGCTCGGTTTCGCATGAAGCAACTATATATAATTTCATTGATTTTATTTATGTTTGACCGAAAATAAACTATGTTTGATATTAAATTCGAATTTTATATGTGGAAGAGTTTTTGATATTTGCAACGTTGCTTCAGGATTAATAAACCGGCAACATATGAAGAAGTGAAAGAGGCGATGAGAGAAGCATCCGAGGGACAACTGAAAGACGTGCTGGGATACACGGAAGACGATTGTGTGTCATCGGACTTCAATCATACGACTTATTCTTGCGTGTTCGATGCCAAGGCAGGCATTCCGCAGACCAGTACTTTTATCAAAATCGTTGCTTGGTAATAACGCCGTCGATGTCATTAACTGAATTTATAAATTCCGACATAATTTATGATATCTTAAATATGCAAATATTTTCGATATATAATATATATTACAAGTAAAAAAATGCGATTGAAACCCCTTAAATTATCTTTCCTTAGGTATGACAACGAATATGGTTACGCGTATCGTATAGCCGATTTGATTCAATACATGTGTAATGCCGATTTCGGCAAACATACTCCTGTAACAGGACAAGTTCTTGAGCATGGTGATGATTAGGAATAGGAATAATTTATCAAAATTAAAATTACAATTACACGCAATTGATGTAATTATATTCCATTTTCAATTCTCACGAATAAACACATCTTATAATTTATGCAATTATATTACTATAATATTAGAAAGAAAAATTATCAAATTTAAACAATAAACAAATTTAACAATATCTTGTCGTAATATATACAATATTCTTTACAATTTACTTCGAAATTTTATTATTTATAATTTAATTTCTACATTTGTTTATTTAAATATTTAAATTTAGATTTTTATATAAATTATATTTACTTATTAATAGCAAGTCTGTTTATTTTATAAGTTGTGTAATATAAAGAATTTTGTAAAATCAATTTATACACATATGTTGAATACATATTAAAATAATATGTATTTAAATTTATTATATTAAATATATATTATTTATATTTTAAAATAAATAATACATTTATTTAATATATAATGTATGTGCATAAGATATAGATATACTATAAATATATAAATATGAAATTATAAAAATAAATTATTAATTAAATGAAAATAATTTTAATTATTATACTAAATTAAAATATTAGAATGCTATTCTGAAATCTATTATGAATTTTTATAAATCTTCGGGTGAAAGATTTATTATTAAAAAAAAGATGTGTGTGTGTGTGTGTGTGTGTGTGTGTGTGTGTGTGTGTGTGTGTGTGTGTGTGTGTGTGTATGTGCGCGCGCGTGTATATATATATATATATTTTTTTTTTAATTTCAACGCTCGTTTCTACCAATTGTAGTTTAATTTTAATCTCGGTTTAACGAATTCTTTTTCCAATCCTAAGATTTTTTTCAAAGTAATTTAACTCTTTCGATTTTTTTCGGGTCTATTTGCCACTGAAGAGATTCTATTTATCAATAAAGTGATAAATAACAACAGCTTCTGCTTTTTATCAATGTCTAATTAGAAAAAAATGAAGAGTAAGTTAAAACCGAGATTAAAATTAATTTACATTAAAAAACAGGCATAACACTTAATTATCGATATTTATCACATTAATAATAAATAGATTCAGCGGCAAATAGATTTGAAAGAATCAAAAAAATTAAAAAACTATTATTAAAAACTATTATAAAAACTATTATTAAAAACTTCTATTGATACTGACAATACACGATATGGTATCTAGTTGAACTTCGCGGCGCGTCAACATGTCGACAATCGATAATCAAGTCACGTGGGTTTCCGAGCATCGGCGACTAGACACGAAGCACCGTTTTTTATATTATCGCACCCGTGCCCTTCAAGTGACACTACGTCGGTAGTAACCGGAGCGAGTGGAACTGGTTTTTCGGTACGCAGTGAGTATCTTTTCTACTCGAAGTATACTTTCGTTTTATCTCTTTCTTCCTCCCTACTCCTAGTGAATCCATTATCATCATCCGTTGCTAATTGTTCGTTCGCCCATCATTTTTTGACCCGAATATTACATGTGACACGTAACCGCAAATCGCGTTTGCCATTCCACGGCGTAAGTCGAACCGGCCATTTCTCGTGACGTCGGTCGTTGGACCAGTATTTGCTGTCGCGGCAGTTGCAGAATATTTCTGCAAAGAAGCCTTCGAGAAGCATTCGAACGCGATGTGGCAAAGTCGAGGAGATGATGTAACGACCGGATGTGATACCTTTTTCTTGCCATCCATGATGCTCGCGTTGAAATTCAACAGAATTCATTTTGATGACGTGGTAACGATCGTTAGATGGTTCTCATGCAATCAATATTATCACTCAACAATTACATGATTATACTAACGTCTGATTACAATGTAATAAGAGACATATCACGCGTACAACTAGGAGGCATACTTTAACAGAGTATTGTTGGAACGGCATTTGAGCTTATATTTAAGACAGTCTTGAACATAAATTCAAGAAATTATTCAGTGGTTCAAGAAATTAATCATTGATTGAGTGGAATCAATGCAATTTAAAATATATAAATTATTTATGATATAAGTGTAAGATTGAACTGTTTTAATATCATCCCTTTCTATCTGCTTTCACTGATGTAAGTTTAACTTTAATTCAACTTTCTTTTAAGAATTAGATTAGAAAAAATAAAGAGTATATAAGATAAATGATATTAAAGTTGATCTATATTGATGAAAATCCATAATTAACAAGCGTTAATCCTATAAAATTAATTAATTATCGTTATGTGCATTAAATGTACTGCATTATTATATCATTGATTTGGTACGATTTTGATTAAAAATTTTCTCTTTTAACTGTTGAACTGTTAAATATTATATAGAATTTATTTCATACGATTTGGTAGTTTCTTATTTATTAAGTGTAACTATTTATCCAGCTATATTTCTATCTTCAAGCATATATTTTTAATTAGTTATATTTCAGAAACTTATTAGGAATTATTGTTTTAAATGTAACGTGATTTTGAATCTCAAATAATAATATGTAATAATATAATTATTTAAGAATAAAATTTGGCATCTCTTGTTATAAAAAAGAAGTTATAAAAAAGAAGTTTTTAAACTAATATCTGTGACAGAAAAACCGGTTTGTTTTTAATTATATAAATAAATATTAAACCATCTCTATAATTTCTCTCAAATACAATTAAAATTTAGTTGCAACATTAGTTATAAAAATAGATTACGCTTTTGTTAAATAAAAAATTTGATTGCACAAAATTATAAATATCGTAATTTTCGACTTCTATGCATTTGAATAATAAAAATAGTTTCGACTAAATTTCGATTAACTCAATTGGTGATTAATTTTTATAACCGAACTTTTTTTATTTATTCTCTAATCTAATTTTTTCTCTTTCTTCCATATACCAAGAAGAAAAAGTAGTAATTCAATTTTTGTTAAATATTGCATCGATTAAAGTTAATTGAGACTTAGTTGGCTTGAAGCTCAAAATTGTTAAAAGTCCGAATAGATTTCCCTTGATGTAAATTACATATGTCAGGAATGCAATTGCATGATATTGTATCGTGATGTGCGATGATTTACGTCAGTTTTAACCGATCCGATAATCTCACGCATGCAAGGTCAGAATCATTTTCAGGGACGCCGGGATGTCGAGACACACCCCTTTAACCTTGTCTGACCTATAAGATTCGCCGGTGCCCAATCATACATCGTGCTGTCGAGGCTTATGCCAAGCCTGTTCTCATCTCAGCTATATTCTCAAAGATACATTCAAGATTAAATTATGTTTACGTAAATTATGTTTACGTAAAATTATATAAGCATCTGTGAATCTCTGTGATAAATTCGTTACATTTATAATTCCGACAATTCCGTTGCACTACATTTATAACTCCATTGTATTTTTAGCAATAAATAATACACGGGAAAGATTTTTTTAATTTGTCCATTGGTGACAAATCCAATCTTATACAGAATATTGATAATGCGAAACACTTTTCTCTAGCATGATGTTCGAATAAAATAAACTAATAGATACAATAAAGCATTGATAGTTTTCAGTTGCGTCTACGCGATCAATATCAACTTTCACGAATGCGATATTTATAAGTATCCTTGAAACGTGATTGATGTTCTGAAAATGGCGGAGAAGCAAATGATGGATCATCATACGTCACACATCTATTTCTAACCTAATTTAACGCCCAATAATTTATTATAATAATTCTTAATGATGAGACTGATTCTCTCGCATATATTTCATACGACTCCGCCGATTTCGTTGATTGCAATAACGCGGAGAGCGCATAGTCGTTGCATAGCGTCTTGTAACATTCTTGCCCGATTTTCCAGTTGCAATCAAGACGACAACATGAGCAAAATCGGAATTAACGGATTTGGTCGTATCGGCCGTCTCGTGCTGAGGGCTTCCCTGGATCGCCCTGGTGGTCAGGTATGAAAGGAAGACAGTTGCACAAAATTAGCCAGGTCATATTTGTTTTACTAATTTGAGATCTCTGTCAATCAGGTCGTCGCTATCAATGACCCCTTCATCGGTCTCGATTACATGGTCTACATGTTCAAGTATGATTCCACCCACGGCAGGTTCAAGGGAGAAGTCAAAGCCGAAGGCAACTATCTGGTTGTAAACGGAAACAAGATCGCTGTCTTCAACGAGCGCGAAGCGAAGGCAATCCCATGGGCGAAGGCTGACGCTGAGTACATCGTCGAATCGACTGGCGTGTTCACGACCATCGAGAAAGCATCCGTACGTGAAACAAAATTCATACTTCCAGAATAGAATTCTCTAATACATCTTAATGTTTTTTTTTTATGCATTTACAGGCTCACTTGGAAGGCGGCGCCAAGAAGGTCATCATCACCGCCCCATCAGCTGATGCGCCGATGTTCGTCGTCGGTGTGAACTTGGAAGCTTACGATCCAAGCTTCAATATTATCTCCAACGCTTCGTGCACTACAAACTGCTTAGCACCTCTCGCCAAGGTGGTCCACGACAACTTTGAGATCGTCGAGGGCCTCATGACGACTGTACATGCGATTACAGCCACTCAGAAGACCGTTGACGCACCTTCAAGCAAGGTGTTTATCATGCATAACATTAACAAGAAAGATCATTCGAGATTATTATTATATAACACATTTATTACGCTTTTTCGATAACAGCTATGGCGTGACGGCCGTGGTGCAGCACAAAATATTATTCCCGCTTCAACTGGAGCTGCCAAGGCAGTTGGCAAGGTCATTCCCTCTCTCAAAGGGAAGCTTACTGGCATGGCTTTCCGTGTACCCGTGCACAATGTGTCCGTAGTTGATTTGACGGTCCGACTCGGCAAATCCGCCTCCTACGATGTTATCAAAGCCAAAGTGAAGGAAGTTGCTGAAGGTTCTATGAAGGGTATTATGGGCTACACTGAGGACGACATTGTCTCTTCCGATTTCATTGGTGACAGCCACTCCGCTATCTTCGATGCCAAGGCTGGCATTTCTCTAAACGATAACTTCGTGAAGCTGATCGCATGGTATGACAATGAGTACGGTTATTCTTGCCGAGTCATCGACTTGATCAAGTTCATACAAAGCAAGGAAAACTAAATAATATTCAGAAGTCGATTGTTCATCTGCGTCCTCCTAACTCCGGCCTCGCCGTACGAAGTTACTGTGTGGAGCATATCATTGTAAAAAAAGCTGATGTAAGAAACACTGTATTAATCGGCGTCATTATTAACTTCTAGCAGGAATCTATCCAAAATATAAAGGATGTTAGAACGTACGTTCTTTCTCGCACAATTAATAGAATTTTAGCTTAATATCTATTCGTCGGTGATTGAAATATGAAAAATAAGACAGGCTCTATATATAGTGTTTATATCTAATCTACATATTTATCTCGTTATTATTATAATCAATTTGCCAATAAAACAAATACAAATATTCTAACTTGAGTATTATATAATAGAGCCTGCAGTAACAAAGTAAACATTAAATCAGAAGTATGTATGATAATAGGATGAATTTTGATTCTGTTCTGATTAAATTTATTATCGCGATTTTATTCATCGAATTTAATCATAGTACATCACCACGAAAGTTTTACTGTATTTGTAGAATTGCAGTTGCAATACTCAATTTGCATCATTCATTCGTTCATATTCAAGAAATATGTTACAGGTATTTCTAATTTTTTTCTTCTGCATAATATTTTTCCATTCACACAATGACATCAATAAAAATTGTTATGAAACTAAAGTAGTTTTTTATTCATACTTGAGAGACACTTCTGTATATGTATTCTACATTATAGTATTATTACATTTCTTTTTTATAGGATTGCAGACAATAAATTAGAGACAATTCTGATATAAGTATTAATTTTTTATAATTTTTACACAATATCTATTATATAGTTACAAAAAAATCTTTGTTGCATGACTCGTTGATTTTCCAAGCTTTATTTCTAAGTCTCGTAATATTTGACAAGATGATTATTGATTACAATATATATATATTTCAAAATTTCATTATATGGCACAAAGAGTTATTTATAGTAACGACGCTTGGCAAATTTATTTATCCGCTATTTATAAGAAAATAAAGTGAAAATTTGGAAAATGTAATGAAGGTCTTAACGTTAATCAGGAATGAATATATATTTAATTGGATAAAAATAGCGATTTATAAATAATGCGCTGAGATTTATAGAGCTGAGCCGCGGAGATTGAATTTTAATCGAGAATTTAATTTTTTTTTTAAGACCAAAATTTTAAAGAGCAAGGAGTTAGAAAATTTTATTTAAGTAATAGTAATTTTTTCGATAAAGCAATTCTATATCTATTGAGTAATCGCTGCTATTATTAGATATTATGAATGACAATTATTATATTAACTCGATTTTTATCGAATAATTTTTGCGGACGTGACTTTGATAGATCTATATTCTTCTCAGACCTTAATTTGCATCAACTTACAGCAATAATAATAGGAATTGCTATAATCATTTCAAAGAATTGCTACACCAAAATCGATGTATTCAACGTGAATTGATTGTGAGCATCATATATCTATATAAATTTATTTTTGAAGTATTCTGTTCCTGCAGATTCCACTTTTTTCTATATATCTTCAACGTTTAACAGGCATTTTAGGTACTTATTATCATGGAATAAAATATAACTTCGTAACAATCCTGATTATTCCATTTTTCAGTCAATGTCATTTTTTCGTAAAAATTTTATATAATACGAAAATTCAATTCGAAATACAATTCGATTTTGTTACAAACAATAAATATAACTTATTCGTTTTTACAAATACAATTCAAAATACATATTATAGTTTCATTTACGACGAACAAAGCTCTTTAGAAGAGATTCATCAGTTTACAGAAGAATATGAAATATATAATCCTATAAAATTAACAAAGTTAACAAGTTTCATAGAAATCACAATCAGAAGTTTCAAATATCTATACTCAGATAGAACGATATGATAGATGCATTTGTATGCGCGGTATGCTGGAAATATATATAAATTCATAGCGATAAAAAAGAAATTCCAATGCAAAACATAGTATACAAGTCAGTAAATCACAGGGAGGAATTCGCTTTAAATTAAAATGAACATTTTAACACTTTTACATATAAATGTGAACAATAACTAGTAAACTTGACGAAAGCAATTTGTTATATATCAATTTAAAGATCGTAATCTTAATTTTGTATATACATGATCCATAATTTATGTCATAGTCATTCTTTCAATCTCAAATATAAAATATCTATGCAATATTTCTTTTTGTAAATCGCGTCTCCTGCCGCATCTGTCTGTCTATATTGATCGTTATGAATGTGAATGAATATTTCATTGGGAAAAGAAGAATTCTAGACTAGCATAACGTATTAAATACATGTGTTTACAATGATTTGAAGAGATATAATATCTCATAACTTCGAGCAAATAAATGACAGCGAACAATAATCACATCAAGTCAAGAGCAAAAGTTTTGCACGTAGATTTATACGTTCTTGGAGTGCGCTAGCCAATTCACGTGTCAATTCTTCGCAAACTAAGCGTAGTTCCGCATTCTTTTCCCTTAATTCTTGTAAAGTTAACCTCTTTTCATCCTCTTCATTCTTATTCTCTTCTTCGCCACCATCTCGTTCTGTTAGGATTATATTTTAATTATTAAGCATATAATAATTTCGGAAAATAAAGATGCGATTGAAAAAATAGCTTGAAGCATCTATTTTAGAAGTATCTTTAATACTTAAAAAAAATCATATATTTAAACTTATAAATAATGAGATAATTTCTTACTTGGACTTGGTTTTCTATAAATATGAAATGCTCCACAAACTCCAGTGAATTGTTGAGATTGTGGTATCGTGTTTTCTATAGATGATAACGTATTTTCAGGCAGTTCACTCTTAGGAGAAAAATGAGAAAAGTCGGCGACAAAAGCTTGACTTTCGCTTAACGTTCTTTGTCCTTCACCCTCGCTCCTTTGGCCGACCAATTTACGAGGCGAAGTCTGCAGCAAAAACGAATCATTATAATCTCTGACTTAAAAAACGTTATAAAAAAAAGTTATATTTTTTTATAAGTAGAATAAAGTATTCAACTCTTTAAAAAGATATAAGAAAATTTTGTCATATACAAGAAACTTACAATTCCTGGAGAGATTCTAGGTGGTACAAGCGGCGGCGCTCCAAGAAAACTTTGACCATTTTTTCCTATCAAAATATGTAAATTCATAACATAACTTAGGTTTCATAATTGTAATATCGTGAAGTTTGGACAATATATATGTATATATATATATATATATATATATATATATATATATATATATATATATATATATATATATATATATATA
>Ga0157363_1004346_pt1 | contig 13062 bp, 12 predicted proteins | sample AttsexASBM1_FD_111477 | JGI IMG/M metagenome (GOLD analysis project Ga0157363, IMG submission 111477) | Fungus gardens microbial communities from leaf cutter ant in Ribeirão Preto, State of São Paulo, Brazil - Atta sexdens ASBM1 | ecosystem: Host-associated > Fungi > Mycelium > Unclassified ...
CAGCACAAATCATTGCAGTGGCTTCAGCAGCATTTTTCTTCAGATGAAACGCGAAGTGGATGGAAAATCGAATATGCTCTTTTGTTATTGCCATCGTGAACACTACTGATTTTTGAGGTTGTTATTTCGGTTGTATCAAATCTAAAGCTCAGAACTTTTTTGTACACCTAATAATATTAAATCCAAAGCACATAAAGAAACTTAAAACGTAATAACCGCAGCACACTCTTTTGCATAACGCATAACATATAGTGCATAAAAGAATCAATAGAGTCTTTCCTTTCCTTCCATTTTATGAAAAAGAACAATTTTGGTGATTTTCTTACACTATGCATTGAGTTACAAAAGTTTGTGCGACCATTATATCCACACAAATTTACATAGCCGTCGTCAATCGCATTTCTCCTATAAAGACGCACGTAAAATGTAATTGAATAATTTTTTTTATGCATACCTTTATGCGGCTATGCAAATTTGTATGGGTATATCCTTAAGCAGGGAGCACTGACTCTTAAATAACGCATAATCAGAGCTGGATAATATTTATCATAAAATAGTTCCATTTTAAATATGTATTTAAAATGGAAATGGCATTCTGCATTTTCCATTTTAAATGATTTTTGGAAAATCATTTTCATTTTATATTTGAAATGCAATCATGTCTATCATTTAACCATTTATAAAATAAGTAAATGCAAATGGTTTTTCTATATTTTCACAAATTTTCCCTAGAATTATTGATATAAGAAGAATCAAGTCCATAATTGACCAAAGATTTTTACGAATATTCAAACCTGCAAATTAAAAAGGAAATTAATTCCAGATAGTCCATAAATATCGAATCTTAATAAAAAAATGAATGTTCCAGCTTTATGTAAATACTATATAGATTTAAAAATGTATATTACTCTTAAAATCTAATTTTGACCATAACCGACGCTTCTCGTATTAATTTAATTTATTCAACGATCCCATTTTCGAATCATATAATATTAAAAAATTTTAAATATTCTCATCAGAAATACTTTATTTATAATACTGTAGTCAGGACTTCGAATTCCATTAAAAATGGATTTCAAACAAAATACTTTTAAAAAATGTATATCACCTTGCGGAAAGTTTTTACGAAAAACTACATAGATTAAAACAAGATCTTAGAAATTCTTTTTTTTTCGTAGATATTTGTAGTGAGACGTAAAGTAGCGTTGTTTGTTTGAAAAACCAAGAAATCCTCCGCCCTCAAACAATATCACTCTATGTCTCGCTAAAATATCTATGAAAAACTATGGATTTCTGAGACAAACAAACCTCACTTTATGTCTCACTATGAAAAATTAAGAATTTTAAGATCTTGTCTCAATTATATAGTTTTTCTGTACTTTTTTGTAAAAATTTTTGTTTCGCTAGGGCAGGAAAAACCATTTTGCATTTGAAAACTATTTAAAATACCTATTTATCCATTTTATATTTAAAATGGATTTGAAGAATTTATTTTGCATTTTGCATTTTAAACACTTTTTAAAAGTATTTTTTTTTACAATTAGTATTTTAAATGGAATTCAAAATTCATTTTATCCAGCCCTGTGCATAATACGTATTGCATAAGGAAATATCAATCCACCAATCAAAGTCTTTCGTTTCCTTCCTTTCCATGAAATAAAAAACTCTAATTAATTGAATTTCTTATGTCTTATGTGTTATGTGTTATGCAAAAGTCTATGCTCTTCGAGAGCTTCTTTAGACTTATGGCTCTCACACATGAAATATGTACGATAACAGATCATAAACATAACATAAAACCACTGAACTAATAAGCATCCAGCATAATGATTTTCGCCTTATTGATTTACATAAGATGCTCAATACTCCAGCGGTCTTATATTATGCTTATGCTCTATTAATATTTTTGCTTCAACATTGAATAACTCGATGAAAAAAAATCGTACGAAACTTCGTAAAAAAGCAAATTAAAGATAAAGATTCGCTCTTTCGATGTAAATCGTATTTGTGTACAATTTTTAATCCACTCCGCAAATTTCTCGAAAAATTTTGAAAGCTAATATATCTTCATTTATATTTGTGTAATTTCGTAAAATCTCCATGAGACCGTTTTTGAAAGCAGCGATTTGAAAAGTGGAGGTTTCAATTTGTAAAATGCTTTTTTAAACATCCCGATACGACGATTTTTGACAAAATTCTATCTCGAAATTTGCCTATTTTTGCAGAGTGAAACAGGTGTTGCGTTAATTTTGCTGGCCAGTATATATTAAATAAACGCTAACATTATAACATTAATCTATGAATACGTCCTTTTATAAAAATCTATAATATCTATATATAACGTAAACTATATGTTAAGTAAGCGCTACATCATAAGTGCGTTCTCCATACCGATTTACACTATTTGTTATCATTATATATATATATATTACTTTCTTCTGCAGAATATCTTCTTATAATAAACCTTATCATACACCTCGTATATTGGGAAGAAGATTTACACTGACTCCTACAGCTTACAAATACCTGGATGTCGGAATCATCGTGGGACTCGTGTCTTTTGTAGAAATTGCAATTGGCGACAACCAAGGTAACAACATAATCTTGCTTCGTGCAATGTAGCGAGCTTTCATCGAAAGACGCCCAGGTATTGAGTGGTTCGTGCAATTGATCGCATCTTCATCATTATTGATCCAAAATCTTATGATAAAAATCGAAAAAAGGATGATGTGAATGTAGTCAAATTAACATTGCGCATGTTTATATATGAAGCCGTTAATCATGCTCTTCATGTTCAAACTTAAACATTGCGTCGAGAACGTATATGCTGTGCCAGTATATGCATATCGTAAATGAAAAAAAAATTTAAATATTTTGTAACACTTTTATGTGAAAATTGTATCATCGATAAATGTGATACTGTAGACTTTTTGCTCAAAATTTATAATAAAAATTTAAATATAGAGTATAAGTTAATAGTTTATGCTTTTTAGATAATATTGTAAACAATGTGAAAGTAACTATACATTTTATTGCTAATCGGAAGCAAATGCTTAAAATTTGATTTGAAATTAACTAAATTATATTAAATTAAAGTTCCTGCTTATAAATATTGTAAGAACTATATTGTATTATGTGTAAAAATAAACGCATATTTAAACTATATGTCTAAGTGTATACATTATTCATTTCTTTCTTATTATCGCAGCGCTATCATATTATACGCGTCGCCAGCATCTTCGTGCTTGACGATACTGCGACGGACAGTCGCTCATGTATTAAGCGTTCGCTCTATTTAAATCATTAAATAAAAAAACATATGATAAAAAATTTTTGCGTGCGAGAAGAAGATATAACGGGAGCGACAATGCGGTGGGAAAGATGACGATACGTAAGAGGAAGAGAGATGGTAAATATATGCGATAAATGTATGCAAGCCTTTGTTACCGATGCATTTTTGGGAAAGACGCCAGGCGGCGAGGGTGAAAAATACGAAACGCATAGCGGAATGTCATCATGTTTATGTAATCCACCGATGTCCTATGTTCTGTTTACATAAACAGAGGGCCCTGGTTATCACACAAACAACGATGCCGCCAACCGGGTACTTTCCCCGCGCCTAAGAATACCCTTCCCTCTCTCCCCCCCTCCCCGCGCCTACGAGTGTTACATCCTGATAAAATCCCCTCTTTCTTTATTATAAATATATGATTTATATCTTATTTTTATCGTATCTCTAAGTTAGTATTTCATCTTAATCTTGATATTTCATCCTTATTTTATCTTTATCTCAAAACCGAAAACCTTTTTTTCTTTTAAGAGAGTACATTTAGTTCCTTTATTTAAATAATCAAACCAACAGATAGCTCATGTTATATACCTTTATGCGTCACACAGATTATCTACCCTAAAGAATGTCTAAGAATATCCCACGATCTTTCTCAAAAAAGCCTTTCTATAAAATAATAAATAAAAGCGAATATTAACATTATATTAATGATAATGTATATTACATTCACATTTAGCAATTAAGCAATTAACAATAAAATAGAAATCTTTCCGAAAAAATGCAAGAACGAATACCTTTTTCTTTTTTTTTCTTTTTTCAATAAAATTAAACCAATTTTAGATATATGATTCAGAATGTAGTAGATTCGCCTCGCATAAGGATGTTAGTTAAAGAAGACTGAATTTTTATTATAAATTATTAAAATTCTCAACTATTACCTATTAAGATTAAACTTGTAGAGTGGGAAGTAGAACTTACGCGGAGCCTTGCTGTCTTATCTTAAGGAAACAAGCAAATATAGGTTCTCAAATTTTGAGGAGTATTGATTGGTCCTGAAAGGACACGCCCACATTCAAATATATTTTCCAAAATATAAAAGGAGCTACCAAAAGCAGAAACAGGCATTCATTCGCTTTCATTTCATTCAATTCATTCAATTCATTTCATTCAGTCATCATTCTGAAAAGCAGAAGTAGAAACCTATCTAGTATAGTCGGAAATTAGTTAGATCAAGATAAGAACTATCCTCGCGCTATCCTTCGTCAGAAACACGCTCGTATATTTTTCTCGCATTGTTTTATTTTTCTTATTAAAATGAAAATACTGAATTGAATCGACTGAAACCTAAATCTTTGCGTCTCATTTAATTACATACAAGTACGTATACATGATTATCCGATGGGCTGTCGCTGCCAATAGCGTAGCCCCCGTTTTACAGCAGTTCTTCGGAACATTGATAATTCTTTAGTATTAATGCCTCCATGCCTACTAAAAAAACCAGACGAAGACAGCGAAAGAAGAGATTAAGATTTCAAATAAAATCAGCTCTCATTTCAAATCACGATCCTTTCTCTTATTTCCAAAAATTAGCGCAGTTATTAAATCAAAACAAATCGGCAGATTCAACCCACAAACGCGTATATACTCTCGAGAAATTGGAAATCAATCTCATGTTTCCTAACTATAAGGACATTCGAAAAGTAAATCCACGAAAAGTAAAGTCGATTCACGTAGATTCGCCTATAAGCTTCGTAATTTTTTTGACAGGGTTCAAGATTATACTTGCGAATAATTATCCAATACTTTCTAGTGAACATTCTTAACCGCATAATTTGATCTCCGATTCCTGGGTAAAATGCCCAAGTAAATTACTTAAATGCATTGACTCAAAATCAGAGAAAATTTCAACAACGACGTGACATACAACCCCTCCCTGCGCGTACTCCCTGCGCCCCGTGTCTTCAGAGGACCTGAGATAGAACTGGCCTACTTCGCATCGTTGCAGCCACGCGAACACTTTATCAGAGTAGCGACCTGGCCGCACTACTTCAATAGTTCGCATTCCACTCACTCGTGATTTTCTATGTCTTTTTCATAGTCTTTAAAGCACATTTTTACAGCACTTGCATGTGATTTATTTACATACGCAGCACCGCTTTACATCTAGAATGTCATAGTGTTTTATCACTTTGGTATTATGTTCGTCTACTAAGGTGCACTCTTCACAAGGATAGCATAATTGATTACGTATATACTTATCGCGCAAATCGCACGAAACACTTTTTTAGCAGAATTTTTCTCGCGATCATAATATGGCATTACTAAATTGTCAATTCAACTTTTCACCACCTGCGGAAATCTTAATACGCCTGCAGCTATATTGAATTTTCTTCTCACTTTTCATTGACTGACACTGTTCCTTTTAAACTGCAAGTTTTGTATCAAAATCTCTCTTCAAAAATCAATGTGCACTATTTCGTCTCCTAATCATCCGAACCAATATTCCTTTTTATTGTCATTGATGACTCCCTGTTTCTCACCATGTGTACCTATTTCTCGTAGGAACTGCACCGGCGACACATCTTCGCACATCTTTATCTCTCCTCCGTGATCACAGGCACACTTTTCGCGTTTATTTTCGTTCACAATATTGTTCACAATAATTTTTTCAATGTATGCAGAGACACATGCTGCACGGGAATATAATATATGTCTCTCCGAAGTCTCTCCGCAATTCGTGCACGACCTGCTAGTCTACTGAAAGAATCGGTCTCATGCTTCCTGATAAGATACATTCCTCCATTCCTCGTCAATGTCAGCTATACGAATCATGCAGGATGTACATATGATTAAAGCATCACCCGCTGTATAATAACAGTAGATTATGCAGTTCTTAGTACGAGTTCAACGTATAGATTTCTGAAAACGACACAAGTTTTCTACGCGATCCATATCGTACTCGTTCATATCACTAGCACATTCTCTATCATCAGATAGCATTTCTTCGTCGGACAATTCTTGGTCCATTATGTCCTCAAATTCTACATCCATTTCTTCAAACATCTCATCCTTCATATTCGCGAGTTGACTACATTTCTGATATTCTCGAACTCTACACCGTCCATGTTCGTTCTCGACGTTCGCACGATGGTTAGCCATACTTTTTCACATTACACATTATTGCGATCGATTCGGATCTTACAAGACGCCAACTGAGATGCTGCGCGCTGATAATCCATTATATATTCCATTTGCGACTTCTTTGTCCCTTCGTCTATCTCCTTTTGAGTCACACTTTGTGATCACAATATCGACGACATGTCACCGATTTTATCTTAGAAAAAAAAATGTTATCGGTGCTTCTCTTAATGCATCATGACATGTCATCTCGATCTCGCGATTCTTCTCAGATAAATGTCGTTATCGACGCTTCTGACCTTGAAAGAAAGAATTGTGAGAACAGTATGATTTTATTATCCCTCAATAACAGCGCTTTGTTTAATAATCAATACATCATCAATATCATCAATCTCCTAGACAAAATATCTTGTCCGTGGCTCGCGCATTTTGGAGTGGATGTGGGGTCTGCGGTGGCGGCGACTCGCATCGCATTTTGAGTGCGGCGACAGCATGTATCATTGATATCGGTAAATACCGATAGCGCTGGGACCTTCTCTTCTCCCGCGCTTACGAGTACTCTGCGCCCCCCTCTAAGCCTCCATGGCTTAAAACTCCCCTATATATACTACTAATTGTCAAACTCTCTTCTTCCGTCGGAATGATGACGAGGAAAGAAAGCCATTCGTTCGTTAATTTCAATAACTGAAACATTTCGTTCAATAGAGATATTCTCTCGTAGCGAATTTCGTTTTATATAATATATATAATTCATAGCGCGACTAATCGATTACTATATCTAGTTTTGTATGTACAATTTGCTAAAGCAACGTTACCAGAGCAATGGTAGCAATAACCGAATCGAATTGAGTTAAATAACATTTTGTTATGTCAAAATATAAATCAATTCATTTCCGTGATTAATTAAACATATATTAATCTATATTTATCTATATTAACATATACAGTGTATCTAAAATAACGTCTACTAATCACATAGCACTATTCCTAACAAAAAAATAAATCGAAAAGTTTTCCACTATTTTACAATTTTCGCAATATTTTTTAGTCATCGAATGTGCAAAATATCTAAAAAATTGTGACGTATAAGACAACTTTAAGATATCTTTAAGAGTTCTTTAAGAAACATCTTCAAGATAAGACAAAGAAACTTCACTGAAAGATATTGTACATCGATTTATCCGATTTATCGTTTACTTTAGAAATTATTATTAATATCTTGTTAACTGTTATGAAAATTGCAAAATAGTAGAGGGCTTTTCGATTTAATTTTTTTATTAGGAACAGCGCTGTATAATTAATGAGTGTTATTTCAGATACACCTTTTGTATATAGTAAATAATAATTAATTAAAAATTTGATTGAGTTAAAATTAATATATTTCTTGAATTATAAATTGTTTAACTTCATTATATTAATTAAATTAACTACGTATTGAGTAGAACTAGTAAATATACTAAAATAATTTTGATATTATCATTTGAATTTAACAGTAGAATTTTTTACAGTTTACAATTCGTGTTTCTTTTCATTAGCATGGAAAGCTAAGAGCAAAATAAAGGGATAATAAATTGTAAAAAGAAGTGACACTTTCAGACTTCTCGATCCATTCACATTAATTCTCAAAAAGCAAACGAGAAAGCAGATATCGGCGGATTTGTCTGTGCGGCCACGCGATTTACATTCGGCAAAACGCGCACTAATTACGAACATGCGTTTACTAAATTATCGATCACCCTGCTTTTATTTCACATCTTAGGATACATGCAGAATTAATAGTCATATGCAAGCATATGAGAGAGCGTTAACTAATGTGACTTCTTCTATGCTTCTTTTATAGTCTCCGCAAGCCCTTAGGAGTCCTTCCGTCAGCGGAAGCGTCGAGAATCCCTCCCCGGGGAAGATAGTCTTTATCCGACGAACGTTTTGTAATTGTAACGTCGTGGAGGCCACTTTGCCTTCCCTTCGCATGTGGTTTGCTTAAGGCTCAGTTGCATTAATGTCACTTTGACTTTAAGCGAGACTTAAAACTCTGTCTCTTTTAAAGTCAAAAAGAGATACCAGGTATGTAAATATAAAACCGGAATTTTTTTATAGAAAATTTTTATAGAAAATACACGTTTATTGCATGAAAATGATAAAAAATATTTTATTCTAAGTATTGCCTATCGGTTTATATATAGCTATACATTTATATATTTATATATAGCTATACATTTTTTCCACCTGTTTGACAATTTGTGGATGCCACGTCAAAAAATTTGTTGCTCTTTTGAGCCAAACTAGTCATCTAGCCATCTTCGTAAGAAGTGAAGCGCTGCTGAGCAAGTGCGTGTCCCATCGATGCAAATAAGTGGTAATCGGACGGAGCCAAGTCTGGTGAGTAAGCCGCATGCGAAAGTATTTCCCAACCAAATCGTTTCCTTGAGTTTTGCTGTGTGTGATGGTGCATTATCATGAAGCAAAATCACTTTGTGTTGTCTTTTTTGATATTTCGGTTTTTTCACACAAAGCTTGATTCAAATTGATCATTTTTTGTCGGTAGCGTTCAGTATTAACAGTTTCGCCAGGTTTTAACTCATAATAGATCACACCTTTCTGATCCCACCAAACACAAAGCATTGTTTTCCGTCCATAGCGATTTGGCCTTGCAGTCGATGTCGATGGTTCGCCTGGAGTTATCCATGATCTTTTACGCTTAGGATTCTCAAAATATCCACTTTTCATCGCCAGTTACAATTCGATGGAGAAATGACTTTCTTTTGTACCTGGCGAGAAGCATTTCGCAAGTGGTTTTTCGGTTTTCCTGCTGTCTTTCATTCAGTTCATGTAGAACCCATTTTCTTCTGGATCTTTCCCATGGATTTCAAACGTATGGAGACAGCTTCTCGTGTCACATTCAATTGATCTGCGAGTTGTTGTTGAGCGTTCTCATCCAACAATGCTTGCAATTCGCTCTTCAAACTTTTTCGGTGATTTTCCACGTTCTTCGTTTCTCGCGTCAAAATCGTCACTTTTGAATTTTTTAAACCACTCAAAGCACTGTGATTTACCAAGAGTATGCTCACCGTAAGCATTCGATACGATTCTACAGCAGTTTTTTTCAAATGCTAACAGAAAATCAATGCTGTCCGCAAATCGTAGTTTCCAGGCACAAAATTCGACGCTATTACAAACTATACTGTTGTATGAAACTTGTATTGTTGTGAGTTGAAAATCTTTGTCAGATGTCAGAACAAGGAAATGGCGTCAATGCCGCCGTCTGACGGTAACTACATTAACAGCTATGGCTATCTATTGGTAAATTCCGGTTTCATATTTACCTGGTACAAGACAAAGTAGGCCCTTGTGCCTTCTGCGAATTTATCTCTATTTGACAGCTCATTATCCGATAATGATAGGCATGCCAGAGAATAGCAATTACAACATCAATTCAGAGGATCGATCTGTCTGTCACTGTGTAACTCGTTTATCCCTCATTTTCATTTTTCTCATCTACCGTCGACCCATAGCTATATATTATTTCAATATCGTTTGCGAAGCACTTAAGGATATAGTTCTTATTTGCTATTTTTCATTATCAGTACAATGGGAATTCTGGATTACGTATATAGCAATCGCTAGCATCGCAGTCGTGAGAGAAACTTGTTGGAGAGGGAAGGAAGGGGATGGGATAAGGGAGCGCGTAGAAAAGAAAGTAAAAATGTAAAAATGCTGCGTAAAGAAAAGAAGTAAAAATGCAAAAATATTTAATTGATATCCTGACATCTCCCGATACCTCCTCCGCTATCAACGCCATCTAATCGTTCTCCTCATCCATCTCCTCCATCCACGCAGTCTCTTCGGCTCAAATGGTAATCGCTGCCTCCTCCTCAGCCTCTGCCGCCACCGCAGCAAAATATATTACACAAAATTATAATAATTCCTTTTCATCAGTTAAATCTAAAAAGTCGAGCATGAACTCGATTACTCATACAAAATGCGAAATTAATAATCGGGAAGCTATCATTGAATTCATGATCGATTTCTTTCTCCTCTTCGGTAGGAGCATCCTCACTGACAGAGACATTCTCCTCCTCAATTTCGCCGATCTTCATGAGAGACATCCTCCTCCTCCTCCTCATTATTTTTTTCATTTATAGAGCTCTCTTTTATCATACGCCATTTTAAATACAATTGATGAATCCGCGCGCGAACAAAACGTGGACAAGACTGACGTTGAAAAATATTCTTCGCTGTAGCGAGACTGCCCGGAATTTATCTTTGACAGTTGGTGTATATAAAATAAAATAAATCAAAAAATGTTGCCGCAAGAAGATCGATGTAATAAGTTCGGAGACAGTTTTGTTGTGCATAGAGCATCCGGCTATCAAATGTTACCGTTATATGCATTGAAATATTGAGTAGCCGCAACCTGAGCTCTATCTCATATACTTGCCATATACTTACCATCTTTTTCTCGACACGTTATGCCGCTCGTTGCGATTCATGTGGTTCCTATACTTATGATTTTTTCTTATTGCAGCTTCCCTGTGACTCCTTTTACTTGTTCTCATACGCAAAATGTATATAATACATATACATTATTTAATTCTATTGTACTTATTCGATTATTTTCTAATGATGCTTTTAAAACGAGCGCAGCAATATTGTCAGACAAGATGATATCGTAGATGATGTTGCCAGCATATAAATAATATGTAATATGAAGAAACCAAGAAGGTAGGAAGGAAAAAAATGAATAAATATCGTAAAGACGGAATGAATAATTTCAAACGTTGAAACATACAGTTTAAATATTGGTTTATTTTTCATATACTATACAGGATGTTTGGAAATACTCGCCAAATATTTCATGGGCAGGTAGAGCGGACTAAACTGAGTCGAAAAGTTCTCTATCATTTTTTGTACGTTTCCCCAATAGTTAACGAGATATTAATCCTTAAAAATAGCGAATACTACTGCGAAGTATATACGCCTACCGATCGCTTGACGTGCGGGCCGTGGAGAACGGGGATAACCTGGCAAGCGCGCCGTCCGAGCTATGGAGGCTTACGGCAGTGTGCGCGGCGCGGGACTTGCCAGTCAATTCCCAACTCCCAAGACCCGCGCGCCAAGCGATCGGTAGGCATATACACTTCGCAGTTGTAGGCCGGGCGAGCGCGCGTTTTAAGGATTAATATCTCATTAATCTCATATTGAGGAAATTTATAAAATAGAGGATTTTTCGATTCAGTTTAATCCGCTCTACCTGCCCATGAAATATTTGGCGATTATTTCTAGATCACACTCTGTATATTATCATCCATAGTGTAATTAATAATTCACATTCAATATTTGAATTTTTATGATAAATCTTCTGTTTGCCGCATCGTGTTTGTTATTTGATCGCGTCTCGCGATGACATCAATGTAATTAAATACAACAAAAATGCAACGTTGCAATTTCGCAAGCGTCGACGGCTTAGATTTAATAAAAGATATTTTAAGGACATGCCGCGTCAAGTCACAACATGTCACAACATATTCGAGTGATAACATTATCATCAATGTAATGTGATACAAATGTCACGTAATCAAGTAAAATGATATAAAATGGTATAAAGTAAATAATATAAAATGAGAAGATTTAGACACACCGCGTTATTTAACGCAAGCGATAACATGGAGCGCGATTTGATAGAGCAAGCAACCCAGCTAAATACCAGAGAAGAGTATGTTGCATGGGAATGATGCGACGAGCTCATAGAATTTCTGGAAGAGCAGAGTCGTACTAAACGCCCGCAATTATCGATTGGCAAAAGACAATCAGTGACCGCATGTATCGCGAGGCGCAAGAGTTTGAAAAATTCAATGCGTGGACGATTGCATGTGGGTGCCAGATATGGACTTTGATGAGATCAAAACAGCGTTTAAGAGTCGTATATTGACAGACGCTATGATAAACTCTAATTACATTTTGGAAGACATTGACAGTGTAGTATTAGAGCGAGTGCGAGACACTATAGAAAGACATGACAGTGTGAAAGTGAACACAGCATGCAATGGCGAGTTTGTAGCGGGAAATATATGCATCAATATCGCCACCCGAAACTTTGAACTCTTTTGAACAACAAATGTGCATGAGTGATATGAGCGGCATGTCATCAAGTTCATCTTGGCATCATTGGTCAGCGAGTGGACATTATCGCGAATTCTCAATTTGGTAGTGAACGTGAATAAACACAATCCCCTGCGCGCGGGATGTTACTTCGAGGAAAGAAATTATACTTAAGAAAGCGATGATTAGTATGCGTTCAACAGACACTGATCATCGCTTTCTGCGTGTTTCGCATGATGATAGCCGCTCTATACCCGGCTAAAAGTCATGTGGATAGAAAATCGTCGTATCCGCATTACACTGCAGTGTTAAATCTTGCAAGTATCGAATTTCTCATAATGTTCAAAGACATTAAAAAATTCGAAAATCTCAACAACGTATCGACATGTACGGCATCGAGCCGAGAAGATAAGCAAATCCTTCCTCTATGAGCGTGTATACACACACACACACACACACACACACACACACACACACACACACACACACACACACACACACACACACACACACACACACACACACACACACGCACG
>Ga0157363_1004347_pt1 | contig 13059 bp, 8 predicted proteins | sample AttsexASBM1_FD_111477 | JGI IMG/M metagenome (GOLD analysis project Ga0157363, IMG submission 111477) | Fungus gardens microbial communities from leaf cutter ant in Ribeirão Preto, State of São Paulo, Brazil - Atta sexdens ASBM1 | ecosystem: Host-associated > Fungi > Mycelium > Unclassified ...
GACGAATTGCAAGCACTGCTGGATATAAACTCTACGCAAACTGAAAAGGAGCTTGCAGAACAGCTTGACGTTACGCAGCAAGCCATTTCCGTACGATTACATACGAATAAAGATTGAATTTTATAAAAAAAAGCTCAGAACTTTTTTGTACACCTAATATTTATTGGTTATATTTATAAAGAACATGTTTACCCTATGGTTGAGAATGATCGGAGTTGAAATATATGTTTTGTTCTTTGTAATTATTATATTATTATATTTATTATTATATTATATTTTCATGATTTAAATTAAGTTCTTTGCTACGTTACTGGCTCCTTTTTTTACCTATATTGTGTTTTTTTAAGATTTTCTGCACCTCGGCGTTGTAAAACTCCTTCCCTATATCTGTTCGCAAATTTTTCAGATTTTCCTCTCCTTCGAATGATCTCAGCGATAGCGTTAGCCATCCTGTTTTCACCCTTGAGCGGTACAGTTCACATACGATACTTGCTCAACATATTCATGACGTGAATATGTAGCAGTAGCCTCTGTTGTAGCTTGAATATGAGCGCATTTTGACGATATCAGCCTGCCACAGATCGTCATATTCCCGGATTATGATGCGCCTTTATGAAAAATTTCTTCTCACCAAAGCGTGCAATTCCTCGCTAAGTTGACGTCCCTCGAAGTTAACTTTTCTCTTTTCATCGGATTTCTTTTTCATAATTCGACGCGTAATACACAGGATAAACGAAAAAAAGTGTATTTTTTCTCGCTGTCGCAACTGGACTGATTCGTCGATACGCGATTTAAGACTCCTAACTAATCGCAACGACCATGTTAGAAATGTGACATCACAAGCGAGAAATATACGTTAATTTATATTACATGCCATTTGTAAGTAAAGATAATTTGGATATGAAATGACGAGATCGTTTTAAAACATTTGTAATAATCGATAAGTGTCTTTTTCTCCCTTCATTTCGACAGTAAATGGTTGTAAAAAGCACATAAAATGAACCTACCAGTATGTAAATATGAAACCGGAATTTACCAATAAATGGCCATAACTGTCAATGTAGTTACCGTCAGACGGCGCCATTGACGCCATTTCCTTGTTCTAACATCTGACAAAGATTTTCAACTCACAACAATACAAGTTTCATACAACAGTATAGTTTGTAATAGCGTTGAACTTGTCGACTTTTGTACCTGGAAACTATGATTTGCGGACAGCATTGATTTTCTGTTACCATTTGAAGAAAACTGCTGTAGAATCGCATCGAATGCTTGCCGAAGCTTACAATGAGCATGCTCTTGGTAAATCACAGTGCTTTGAGTGGTTTAAAAAATTCAGAAATGGCGATTTTGACATGAGAAACGAAGAACGTAGAAAATCACCGAAAAAGTTTGAAGACAGCGAATTGCAAGCATTGTTGGATGAGGATGACTCAAACTCAACAACTCGCGGATCAATTGAATGTGACACGAGAAGCCGTCTCCATACGTTTGAAATCCATGGGAAAGATCCAGAAGATCGGAAAATGGGTTCCACATGAACGAAAGACAGCAGGAAAACCGAAAAACCACTTGCGAAATGCTGCTAGCTAGGTACAAAAGAAAATCATTTCGTCATCGAATTGTGATTGGCGATGAAAAGTGGATATTTTCAGAATCCTAAGCGTAAAAGATCATGGGTAATTCCAGGCGAATCATCGACATCGACTGCAAGGCCAAATCGCTATGGACGGAAGACAATGCTCTATGTTTGGTGGGATCAGAAAGGTGTGATCTATTATGAGCTGCTAAAACCTGACGAAACCGTTAATACTGAACACTACCGACAATAAATGATCAATTTGAATCAAGCTTTGTGTGAAAAACGACCGGAATCAAAAAAGGCAACACAAAGTGATTTTGCTTCATGATAATGCATCATCACACACAGCAAAAGTGGTCAAGGAAACGATTGAGGCATTTGGTTGGGAAATACTTTCGCATGCGGCTTACTCACCAGACTTAGCTCCGTCCGATTATCGCTTATTCGCATCGATGGGACACTTGCACTTGCTCAGCAGCGCTTCACTTCTTACAAAGATGTACGAAAATGGCTAGATGACTGGTTTGGCTCAAAAGAGCAACAATTTTTTTCGCGTGGCATCCACAAATTGTCAAACAAGTGGAAAAAATGTATAATTACCGATGGACAATACTTCGAATAAAATATTTTTTATCATTTTCATTTTCATTCATTGCAATAAACGTGTATTTTCTATAAAAAAATTCCGGTTTCATATTTACATACCGGTATTCGGGCAGAAATATATAGTGACAGCAATTGAAACGAGTAACACGAAATATACGCTTTTGCATATAAAATTCCAAGATAACTTTAGTTTTCATTGATAATTATGACTTTGATAAGTACGAGACTAGTTATTTTCACAATTAAGCAAATAATAATGAAACGGCATGCAACATAAATTTCGTCGTCAAAATGTCACTTTTCCACGTCTATAAGTTAGCCATTTATCGTGATGAGGCGCTGTAACACATACACAAGCACGAGCCTATATATATGTGCTCGCTTTCGACGCGCTGAGAGCACATGTACATGAGCTCGTACTTGTGTGTGTATGGTGTCTATAGTTGCTGGCCGTCGTCTGACGGTTTCTGTATCGCTAATTGAATAGTCAGGAGCCTTAAATTATATTCATCTTGGATGCATCTTTGTCGCATCATATGAACATAGCACACAAAATTTGCGTGATGGAAAAGTACAAATAGTTGAGTGCCTTATGGTGAGTCTACTGAACGACTAATGGTTGCGTTCAGCAGAAAAAGCAGTTTTACAAACATTATAAAATTCTTTAATAATCTTGCTCTTAGTTCCTCTAAATCTAAATATAATCAATATATAAACCAATCATGTTCAAGAATTTTACAATAATTGCAAAGTTGCTTTTTCTGCTGAACGCAGCCATTGCCTACTGCACACTGGGCGATGAGCAACGAGCGAGAGAGTCTGAGCATAAGAATTGTCGTAACACTTACTTAGAAACTTAAGCGGGGAACACAGCCTCTTGCATAAAGCATAAAAAATTCAATCAATCTAAATTCTTTATTTCATGGAAAGGAAAGAAGCTAAGGATTTAATTGGAATATTTTCTTATGCATTACGTGTTATGCGTTATGCAAAAGTCTGTATTCCCCTTTAAGATGTAGATGGAAATAACGCACAAGCTTTGGCGTATGATGTACGACTTATTGTCGTCTCTTGGAGACACAGCAATAAGTTGTACTGTTGGATTTATACTGGATCCGACGTGCGTCATACGACATTCTATATCGATGATACAGCAAAATCCTGTTTTTTGATTGATTGCAGAGTATAAAATGTTGATTGGTTCAGGTCTTATATTATGTAACTTATACTTACTCGTCTTCAGAATGCGTTTTTATCTTTGAAATTCTGTAATATGCGTAAGTTCTGGCACACCAGCGTGATATGATATGCGACATGCCACGCGCGATGTCCAACCAATGTATTGTTTTTCTAGAAAAGATGTATATTGATTAAATATCGCGCGACACATGTCGCATATCACTTCGTGGTGTGCCAGACCCATAAGGTTGCTTTCACATGCAGCGTAACTTACGTAACTTGCGTCAATCAATCAAATCATATCAAATTGTATCAGCTATTACATGTTATTTGAGTTGAGACGATTTGATTGGCTGAAGCAAGTTACATTTACGTAAGTTATGCTGTATGTGAAAGCAATCTTGTTCAGTGAAGTTCCATGAAGCGTATTTGTCGCGTATCACATAATCGCGTAACCAACCAGTAAAACCCATAACAGCGGATCGTTTTTGATTGATTACGCGGTTGCGCAATACGCAGCAAATATGCCTTATGTGATTCCATCATTAAAGTATACAACAAATGTAATATCAATTATTCTGCACATCTATGGTAGTTCGCGCAGGCAGCGTTTTTATATAAGGACAAATGGGGAATTAGCAGTCTAATGTAATACACAGAAGTCTATGGTTTAGACTAGAAGTGTTAAGCTTCAAGCAGTGAGTAATAAACCAATGAACGAGAGGATAAAGACAGTAGCGTAAAAAATAATGCTGATTTGTTGCTTGTTGCTTAATGCTGAAATTTAATGCTTTTAGTCTGAATATACTTTAAGGGCATATCTACACAAACTTGCATAGTCGCATAAACATATGCGTGAAGAAAATTATCTAATCGTATTTCTTTTATAAGATCGCAAAATGTGAAATGTGATTGGACCATCTAAACTACCAGGTATGTAAATATGAAACCGGAATTTTTTTATAGAAAATACACGTTTATTGCATGAAAATGATAAAAAATATTTTATTTGAAGTATTGCCCATCAGTAACTGTACATTTTTTCCACCTGTTGATAATTTGTGGATGCCACACCAAAAAAATTGTTGCTCTTTTGAGCCAAACCAGTCATCTAGCCATCTTCGTACATCTTTGTAAGAAGTGAAGCGCTGCTGAGCAAGTGCGTGTCCCATCCATGCAAATAAGCGATAATCGGACGGAGCTAAGTCTGGTGAGTAAGCCGCATGCGAAAGTATTTCCCAACCAAATGCCTCAATCGTTTCCTTGACCACTTTTGCTGTGTGTGTGATGATGCATTATCATGAAGCAAAATCACTTTGTGTTGCCTTTTTAGATATTCCAGTCGTTTTTCACTTAAAGCTTGATTCAAATTGATCATTTATTGTCGGTAGTGTTCAGTATTAACGGTTTCGCCAGGTTTTAGCAGCTCATAATAGATCACACCTTTCTGATCCCACCAAACATAGAGCATTGTCTTCCGTCCATAGCGATTTGGCCTTGCAGTCGATGTCGATGGTTCGCCTAGAATTACCCATGATCTTTTACGCTTAGGATTCTGAAAATATCCTTTTCATCGCCAATCACAATTCGATGACGAAATGACTTTTTTTTGTACCTAGCTAGCAGCATTTCGCAAGTGGTTTTTCGATTTTCCTGCTGTCTTTCGTTCATGTGGAACCCATTTTCCCATCTTCTGGATCTTTCCCATGGATTTCAAACGTATGGAGACGGCTTCTCGTGTCACATTCAATTGATCCGCGAGTTGTTGTTGTTGAGTTTCAGTCATCCTCATTCAACAATGTTTGCAATTCGCTGTCTTCAAACTTTTTCGGTGATTTCCTACGTTCTTCGTTTCTCATGTCAAAATCGCCATTTCTGAATTTTTTAAACCACTTAAAGCACTGTGATTTACCAAGAACATGCTCATTGTAAGCTTCGGCAAGCATTCGATGCGATTCTACAGCAGTTTTCTTCAAATGGTAACAGAAAATCAATGCCACAAATCGTAGTTTCCAGGCACAAAATTCGACATGTTCAACGCTTACAAACTATACTGTTGTATGAAACTTGTATTGTTGTGAGTTGAAAATCTTTGTCAGATATCAAAACAAGGAAATGGCGCCGTCTGACGGCAACTACATTGACAGCTATAGTCATCTATTGGTAAATTCCGATTTCATATTTACATACCTGGTATAAACTTCTGTGTATTGCTAACTCTTCTCTTTTTCTTATTCAAAAATGCTACTTGCGCGAATTAGATGTGCAGAATAATTATTTATATTTGTGGTATGAAGTTTATTGAAGATAGAGAGATCCGACAACTTCTCTTTCTCCTATCCAATCAATAGACTTGAAATGCTTGTCATATGACAAATATAACTAACCTAAGACATGTATATGCAGAAAAGAGATGCCAATAGGGGTCATGAGACCAGTCTTTCTGATTAATTCAAAATGTTATATACGCTTTTATGGGCAGTATTCACAGTGCGTTCTTATTTCTTACGTAATGTCTTAAGATGCTAACATCCAGGTAGCAATGTGTCTCAGCAAAATCGCACGTATCTGTGATTGCTTATAATATTGGCAACTTGCCAGAGATTTGTCTTCAACCATTTCGAATATATCGTAGCAACATACAGGCCACAATGTGTATATGTTTTGCCAGTAGTTTAACAACAAAATATTTCCAATTCAATGTTATGTTGGCTACGTTTGATTTGCACTCTCACACACTGGAAATGCTCATATTTATAAGCATTGTTTTTTGATTTGTCAGTGCTCAAATTAAATAATTAAATAATGTCATTTATTTTGACTATTGTAAGCGTTAAGCTTAGGTACGTAATTGACTGTGAGTAATTCGCTTTTTATATAAATAAAAATTTACGAAATTTTAATAAATAGTTGTTTAAAATAATATCAATTTTAATAAATAGTTGTTTAAAATAATATCAATGAGACATTTGCTTATAGCGAATAAAAATTTATTCAATAAAAAGTAATACTTTGATTTAAGTATTCTTAAAATAAATATTTATTTACTAAATAAATTAAATAAGCAAATTTCTCATTGGTACTATTTTAACAAATATTACAATTTTGTAAATTTTTTTTCAGTATAACTTTTTTTTGTTTTTTACTTTTTTTTTCCTTCTGCCGAAGATGCATTTAAATCGTGACACTTTATCGGGAGTTAGAGATCGTGTATATATTCTCAGTCTATGCATCTTCTAAATAAATTAGAACTTTATATGTTAATCTTAATGTCATCTTTGTATGAGTAAATTCTTTTTTCTATTTTTTTGATGACAATTTAAGCATCCAATTCTTGTTGGTGAACAACAAAATCCTTTTTTTATTAGCATAAAATTGGAAAACATTTGTAGATGTCGTATATAAGTATATTACGAGAGCGTCAAAATATACACGCAATACATTCGTTAAAGATTTCTCTAATGAAAAAACATGTATAGATTTAACCTACTAGGGTTAGGATCGAACATTCAGAATCATGTTTATCTTGACCAATAAGCGCTTATTTGTACTCACTTTTGCTGTCCTACCTCGATGAAATAAGCATTTATGAACACAAGAATGATGTCATGGATGACGTCATGAACGCATTTCTAAGCGCTTACACTGCCAAAGCGAACATCGTGAGCAATGCTTATAAGCGCTTAAAGCGTGTAAGCGCAAACTGAACGCAACCGTTGTCGGCAATATAATAGCATTGCAAAATGCTACATATTATTATTGACAACATGATGGCATTAGTACGAATTTTGATGATGATGATTTTAAAGTTGTCGGCAAACTACTGGCAAGCTACTCAAAGTTATCATATCAAGACATCAAGTTGCCAACAAATGAGGACTCAGTTGCTGTAATTCTGGTAGCAACACATATTTAGCAATATATACTTTGCAAACAACATGCTAGCAACAAGATAGACACGTTGTTGTCTGGGTATGGCTCTCTGATTGGTTTCTGAGTTCTTAAGAGTTCTGGACTACGTTTACACGGCACCTTTAATTGGGTTTAATAACATTTGTAATTATGAAATTGATCAATCATTATTCATCATATCATTAGCTATTCCTGTGAAAAATGGAATAACTGTGTTTCAACTAGTTATTAAACCCGATTAAGGGTGACTCTGTAAAAACGTATAATCATTGTCCTTGAATAAAATCTGATTTTGAATACCAGCCTATGATTGGTCCAAGATATCGATATATTTCTGTGATTAAAAAACGTGGTCTTATTCTGCGCATGCGTCACATACATTTTTGACAAATTTTAGAAATAATTTTTCATGCGTGTTAATTGGTTGTAAGACAAAGAGGATCTCGGACCGCTTTATCCCATAGCCAATCAACAGGCTTGAAAAATTTATTGTACGACAAAAAACGGACGCATGTACTGTGGGGTATATAATAGAAATCGTAGTGATCGTATGGTCTTAAGTCGTAGAAAATTAACCGATCATAGTCGATTTCTTCTTTCGATCTTCTTCTCATGATCATTCTATAATAACAATAAACCATTAATTATAAATCAGAAGTTAAAAGCTAGAAATTAATCAATCACAATTTTTTACTTCTGACTTTTGATTTATGACTAATGGCTATTGCAAAATTGCCATCATATTCGATTATGATTGGTTAATTTTTTTAAGACTACGACTTTTATTGTAGACCCCGTATTATATTGGTCTGAGGCTGTAAGACATATCGAAGTTGATTTTCTGGTACAATCCGTATCTACTACTAGATATTTTAATCCTTAAACCGTTAGAAATGAATCAATGGAATGCGAATTGATGTATTCTTCTTCTAGATCATCCAATAGCAGCGAGCGCTCACGGATTCGCTCCGCAATGATTGAATCTGCTGAAAGCAACTAATATCATACACCAGGATACTAATAAATCGTAAAATCAGTATTATATTAGTATTATATTATCAGTTTCTTACTTTTAATAACTTAAATTTTTACAGTAACATGAATTTTTATAAGATCAGCGGTCTTTAATAGCATTTCATCTGTATTGAAAGCAATTCTCGTGAATAAAGTTAGAAACACAATAAAAAGCACAGGCCATAGAAATAGGGAATAAGAAATTTCAATCTATCAGAAATTATGTATACTAGAATGCATAATTATTGATAGGCTAAAATTTCTCGATAAAAAATTTTTTATGCATGAATATGTATAAATATATATGAACATACATAAAGGGTGTATTTGTTTGCGGTTAGCGCAGAGAGTTATTTAATCCTTGTTTAACACTCGGAATTGCACTGAAAATTACATTTTTACGTAAAAGTGAAAAGACGTACAATCTTCAATGACCTTGATCTTGACAAATTATCCAGATCATGATCCTGAACAACAAGAAGTTTTACCGTCGGTTAGACATCTTGGATAATGCTATAATAATACCGGCGGTGCTGTAATCTGCAAGTTTTATAACTCGAAAAGCACTTAATGAAAATAAACTTAATAAAAATAATTAATTATAGTATTTCGGAAAGTGACTGCAGTTAGTTCTTACATTTTGATCCGGTTTAAAAACTCGGTGGAAACTAGGCCACTTATACTTAATGTTGCAATTACAGTTAAAATACTATAAATCGTTTTAATTGCGATATTCGTAATCAGGAAAATCACCTGAAATCGTTGAATTCTATATAACAATTTGTATTAAATGTATAAAACGATGTTATTTTCGGGGATTATGTACATTTGTACATACATCTGCAAATATATATCGTTCGTTTCAGAGACATCTACAAATATATTCATTCTCCCATATGTTAAAGGAACAACAGATCAAATTAGCAGGATATTAAATAAACACAATATCCAAACTATTTTTAAACCATTCAAAAAGATAGGACAAACCTTAAGAAATCCTAAAGATCAAAGATCTCCACTCAGCACCGCAGGAATGTACAAAATATCTTGTTCCTGTAGGCAAGTATACATTGAAGAAACTGGGAGAATGGTCAACATACTGATAAAAGAACACCAACGTGATGTCAGGTTAAAACATGTCACGCAATCGGCACTATCAGAACGCAACATCGAAAAAGAATATCATACTGTTTGAGAAAACGACCACAATAGCCAACATTACATCATACTTTCCAAGAAAGTATAGAGAAGCCATAGAGATACAAAAACACCCTAATAATCTAAATAGAGATAATGGCTACAATAAATAAAATATGGAAAACTATTCTCCCGGTTAATGAGGACTGACTCTCTCCCCCCAACTCCCTTCCACAATTCTCTTCTTTCCCTCCATCGCTCCAACAAGTAGCGTAATATATGAAAGAAGACCCAGAGGAACAGCTCAGTATCAGGCTACTCCTCGTCCTGATGAAGGGAACTGCAAGGTTCACGAAACATTCCAAGAATGGATTTGGACACGGAAGAAATCCACAAAACACATAATCTTTATATAGAAAGAACCCATGGAAGTCTCAAGAATATTACCATCTTATATCTTTAATACAAATGTGTACAAATAAAAAAGATGTATTACGTACACTTCAGTGATTTCGTGTTTATGTATACCAAAAAAACAGTGTATTAATAAAAACTACAATTAACATATCATATATACCATATATATATATATATATATATATCCATATAAAGTGTTACACACTAATAACTCTAAAAATATTTGTCCTATCAAAAAGTTGTTCATTGGAAAGTTTCATATATTCGAGAGGCTTTTCTAACTACGTAAACAAAAATCCTTTCCCGTCTCCCCTTTAACTTCAAAAGGGGTTCCCTGTAAAATGTTACGTATTTGGATTCTACGAAGAAAAACTAGTAAACTTTGTCTGAAATATTTCTTTAAAAAATTCCTATTAAGTTATGAACATTTGAACTTTTAGCTATTTTATTTATGATTGAACTTCATTGACACAAAGTTGTGTTTACGATACAATGAAAATGAAAATAACTTTGATTGATCAAAAGAAATATAAATACACACATTTATCGAGAAATATAAATACAGATCTACTATGTATTTAGTTAGTATTGAGATTTTCACGCTCTATCAAGTTTGAAAATCATGGCTCATTTTAACATAGAAATTAATATGTTGTTAATTCAAGAAAATGTGAGAAAAATTATCGACGTGCAACGCAATTAATTTTAGAACGTTATAACATTAAAAAATTGCATATGGCATTTCTTCGTTTAGAAAATCGTTACATGATCAATTAAGTGCAATTAAAAGACAAAAAGTAAATCCAGTAGTTAATTATAATAGTAGTGTGAACATTCTTGCAACAGTTGAAATAAATCACATATCAATCAACGCGAATTAACAAACACATCTGTAGTTGAACGGTCTTCAATATAGCGAATTTTGAAAAAATTTCATTCGTATCGTTTGATTTTGACTCAGGAATTTTTGGAAACTAATTGTGAACATTGTGTAATATTTTTCGAGTGGATGTATGATGCTATGATAAATGATTTATTCTTGCAAAATATTCTTTTTTTTGATAAAGCAACATTTATCAATACTGGACAATTTAATAGACATAATGCACTATTGGTCATATGAGAATCCTCATTGGATGCACGTTCATTTCCAATATCGTCATTAGTCATTAAATGTATGGTGTGGAATAATTGACGATTTCGTAATTGGATCATACTTTTTTGATGATACTGTTAATACTGAATTCTATTGTAATCTATTAAGGCATTTTCCTCATTTATAGAAGAATTATCATTTAATGTGGTTTCAACAAGATAGTGCACTTCCTCATTTTTCCAGAGCAACGCGTACTCTATTAAATGAGATACTTCGTGACAAATAGATAAGTCGGAAAGGTCCTGTTCAATGACCCCCTCGATCACCTGATATTACACCTTTGGACTATTTTTTATGGGAATATATCAAAGAGAAAGTCACATCTCCATTTAGACAAAAGAAGATTTAAAACAAAGAATACATACAACTTGCACTAAGATGAATCCAGAAATGTTGTTTAGAGTTAGACAAAGTTTTGTAAAAAGAATTACTAAGTATGTTTAGATGTTAATGGTCAACAGTTCGATCATTTAATAAAATAAAAAAAAAACAGAAAAACTAGTCTTATTTAGTTTATCATTAATGTCAATGTACTCTACATTAAAGTTTAGATGTTTATAACTTTTGATAGGAGTATTTTTCAAAGAAATGTTTCAGATAAAATTTACTTATTTTTCCCCATAGAATCCAAATGTCTAACATTTTACAAGGAGTTCCATTTGAAACTTTGAAGTTATTTCCCGTTTCATCATCAAGGGGAAACGAGGATAGATTTTTATTTACGTAGTTAGAAAGGTTCTTCGAACATATGAAACTTTATCATAAACAATTTTTTAATAGGACAAATATTTTTAGAGTTAGCTTGTAACACTTTACGTGAGCCACTCTGTATATATATATATATATATATATATATATACCAGATGTATAAGCTTAAATCCGCTGTTTGCTCATAGATGGCATTAGTGAGCGTACAAAGCTATCCTAGGTACACAACACACTTTTTTTAATGTGTTTGACATCTATCAATATTAACCAGTGCACATCATCAGCAATTTCATACAACAACATACATTTTTTCTTTCGTAATCATGTTTAGTTTTTTGCTAAAAAAAAAGCATATGCGAGAAGCTTTGCTTTTCTGTTTCAATTTGAAGAAATCGGCTGCCGAATCACATCAAATGCTTGTGGAGGCCTATGGCGACAATGCTTTATCGGAAACAATGTGCAGAGATTGGTTTCGTCGGTTCAATGACGACAATTTTGACTTGAGTGACAAGAAGCATGAAAATCGGTCCAGGAAGGTTGAAGATTGTTAATGCAGGCTCTTTTGGACGATAACCAATCGCAAAGAATGCTTGCCGAGCAATTGTTTCTCAAGCAGCTATTTCCATGCGGCTACATGCCATGGGGAAGGTTCAAAAGATCGGAAAATGGGTGCCGCACGAACTGAACGATAGGCAGATGGAGCGACGCCAAAACACATGCCAAATTCTGCTTGCCAGACAAAAAAAAAGTCGTTTCTGCATCGGATTGTGACAGGCGATGAAAAATGGATCTATTTTCAGAATCCTAAACGCAAGAAATCTTGGGTTGATCCCGCCCAACTATCAACATCTTCCTCAAGACCAAATCGCTTCGAACGGAAGACGATGCTGTGCGTTTGGTGAGATCAGGAGGGTGTCATCTACTATGAACTGTTAAAACCTGGTGAAACTGTTAATGCTCACCACTACCACCAACAATTGATCAAATTGCATCATGCTCTGCGTGAAAAAAGGCCGCATTATCGAAAAAGACATGACAAGCTGATTTTCTTCCACGACAACGCATCATCGCACACGTCAACAATGGTCCAAAACTACTTGGAGATACTCACTGAGAAGTACTACCCCATTCCGCTTACTCATCAGATCTGGCTATCACCTTCTGACTATCACCTGTTTTCGTCTATGGGCCACGCGCTCGCTGAGCGGCACTTCGATTCTTACGAAGACGTTTGAAAATGGCTTGATGAGTGGTTTGCCTCGAAAGATGAAGAATTTTTTTGGCGTGGTATACACAAATTGCCCGAAAGATGGGAAAAATGTATAGTTAGCGAGGGCAAGTACTTTGA
>Ga0157363_1004348_pt1 | contig 13055 bp, 12 predicted proteins | sample AttsexASBM1_FD_111477 | JGI IMG/M metagenome (GOLD analysis project Ga0157363, IMG submission 111477) | Fungus gardens microbial communities from leaf cutter ant in Ribeirão Preto, State of São Paulo, Brazil - Atta sexdens ASBM1 | ecosystem: Host-associated > Fungi > Mycelium > Unclassified ...
ACTGGTGGTGGGCATCAAACTGGGTTGTATCAACCATGCTTTGTTGACCGCGGAATCGATAATTAGCGATGGATTATCATTATGTGGCTGGGTGGCTAACCGCATTAACCCTGGGCTGGCCGAATATGCCAGTATTATTGATGTATTAAAAAAACATCTTGGGGCACCTCTGCTCGGAGAAATACCCTATTTGCCCAGGGCTGAGCAACGTGATTTAACTAAATATCTTGATTTGTCACGGCTTCACGAGCCGACGTATCGTATTTAAAGGCAGGGCAGAGGTCAGCAGGAACACCGGCGATGTTCCTGCTGGCTGCTGTCAGGATGACGGAGTACCAGCGTCATCGGCCAGACGTTTATAGACAATCTTCTGGGTATCATTCTGGCAATGACCCACGACCTGACCATCCTGTTGATCGGCCTGATCACTCGGCACAATATCCAGGCTGAATCCCGATTCAGGAACTCCGTTCGCAATAATCTTTTTACTGATATCCGCTTTCACTGATTCACAGGATGCCTGTGCCAGCAACGGGAAAGCCAACAACAACGCACTGGTTAACAGAACTGACTTTTTCATACTTAGCTCCTTTATGCTGAAAAAAACTGCCCCCCAAATAAGGATTATGGAGTGACAGGACGCCCGGTACGACGATCAAGACATCGCAGAGTATTAGGTTCCCAGTAGGCGTTAAGATTCTCGCTTTGTTCACATTTATCACGGGTATCAAAAGCTTTATCAGCTTTATTAAATTCTTTTTCTGCCCGCTGGTTTATTTTATGGCGCAGTGCCTGTGTATCATCCCACTGCTGTTGGCTTTGACGGGCTTCCTCTTTCGTCATCGCATTATTGCCGTTATCGATAACAATATGCTGGGTTGCCGCCAGGCTTTCCGTGACAGTGGCCAAAAATCCACCCCCAAGGACTGCACTGAGAATAACAGGCAACATTTTTGAGGTTATTTTCATATTGGTTTCCTTTTATCGTTTTTCGGAAAGCTCATCATTGCTGTTCCGGCCGGCAAAAGTATAACACTTTTACCGGCGATACTATGACCAGGCATTTTACAATGGTTAATCACAATGCAGTGAACCACTGTCAGAGGTTACTGTTTTGCAACCTTCAGCCCACCATAGGTTTGACAGACGGGCATCATTTCCAGAGTATTGATGTTTACGTGGTCGGGCAGGGAAGAAACCCAGTATACCGCTTCCGTGACATCTTCCGGTGTCAGCGCCTTAGTACCGTCATAGACAGAACTGGCTTTATTGTCATCGCCTTTGAAACGCACATTGGAAAACTCGGTACCACCCACCAGGCCGGGTTCGATATTGGTCACACGAACCGCAGTGCCATGTAAATCAGTACGCAGGTTCAGGCTGAACTGACGCACAAAAGCTTTTGTCGCACCGTAGACATTGCCTCCCTGGTACGGCCAGCTACCTGCAGTAGAGCCAATATTAATAACATGACCTTTATTCCGGGAGACCATGCCAGGTAATACAGCATGGGTAACCAGTACCACTCCTTTAGCATTGGTATCAATCATAGTTTCCCAGTCATCAGGGTTGGCTTTCTGTGCAGGTTCCATGCCCAGTGCCAGACCTGCATTATTGACCAGAATGTCTATTGCCTGCCATTCTGCAGGTAGCTGGCTGATAGCCTGTTCGATGGCCTCACGGTCCCTGACGTCCAGTTGTAGTGGTAACACCTTGTCGCCATATTTTTCTTTTAGTTTTTCCAAACGTTCCGTCCGGCGACCCGTCGCGATAACTTTATGGCCCGCGTCGATAAAACGGGCAGTAATCGTTTCACCAAATCCTGCTGTTGCACCTGTGACAAGAATAATCATATCCACACCTATTGTTCAGTTACTTGATGACAGATTAAAACATAGCATTGATAGACCAACTATGCTTCTTAATCGTTATTCATTGGCGGTAAACGGATGTGGGCGAATGCCCCATAAAGGTGCGGAAATTAACGCAATGGTGCGTAACTGATAGGTTTTTTAGTTATTACGGTAATGATTTTTTAGTGATTACTGTAATTATTGTTCACAAAATAATCGCAATGCTCTGTTGCAGAGAGGCGCAAACGATTGCACTTGAATCAGTGGAGAAAAATTGATTTATCCGAAGAAGAAAATCATATCTTAATGAATTATAGAGAATTTTAAAAATTACTGGCTGGCACAGTGATTGCAACACTGATGACTGTAGTGAATAGATTGGTGATTACAGATGAGGGGGAATCCGCCACTGTCAGGGAACCCTCATCAGCATTCTCGCCGGGTAAACCGGCACTTATCGTATTTTAATTTTACCCATCCACGAAGGTTATCGTGGAGTTACAGAGGGAATATATGTTTCAACCAGGATTACAGGCGATACGCGGCGCATTCGTTGATTTTGCAGATATTGCGGGCGAAAACCAATCCATATCGGAACAATTTCGTTATCTGCCAGACGGACTACTTCTGACTGACAACGGTAAAATATGTTCACTGACTACCTGGAGCGATACCACTCAGATCCCCGCAAATGCGGCATTCACCGATTTACAGGGCAAGCTTATTATGCCCGGATTTATTGATACTCATATTCACTATCCACAGACTGAAATGATTGCTGCTTATGGGGAACAACTGCTGGAATGGTTACAGCAATACACTTTCCCCGTAGAGAGCCAGTACGGTGACCCGGAACATGCAGCGGCGATGGCTGAATTCTTTATTCGTCAGCTGTTCAGCCATGGAACCACCACTGCTCTGGTATTTGCTTCCGTTCATCCCCAGTCTGTGGATGCGCTGTTCGCAGAGGCGGAGAAATACACGATGCGGCTGATTGCAGGGAAAGTCATGATGGATCGTCATGCGCCGGAAAATTTACTGGAAACCCCCGAACAAAGCGCCGCACAAACACAGACCTTAATAGAACGCTGGCATGGTAAAGGCCGTCTGGGATATGCCATTACCCCTCGCTTTGCACCTACCTCATCACCGGAATTATTAAAAAAAGCCGGCGATTTACGTAACAAATATCCGGGGGTATGGATGCAAACCCATCTGAGTGAAAATCTCCGCGAGACGGAATGGGTCAGTGAACTTTTCCCTGAGCAGAGCAGTTATCTGGGGGTCTATCATCATCATAAGCTGACAGGTAAACGTTGCGTGTTTGCGCACTGTATTCATCTGCAGGACTCAGAGTGGGATTGCCTGCAGGAAACGAAATCATCCATCTCGTTCTGTCCGACCTCGAATCTGTTTCTGGGGAGTGGTTTATTCAATCTTAAACGAGCCCGGCAACAAAGAATACCGGTAGGGATGGGGACAGATGTCGGTGCAGGGACCAGTTTTAGTCTGCTACGTACCCTGGGTGATGCCTATAAAGTTCAGCAACTGCAAAATTACAAGTTTAATGCCTGTGAAGCCTTTTATCATGCCACTCTGGGAGGGGCGCATGCACTGGATTTGCACCAGCAGATTGGTAATTTCGGCCAGGGTAAAGAAGCTGATTTTATCGTGATTGATTTACAGGCAACGCCTTTACAGGCAATGCGGAGCAGTAACAGTAAGGACATTTATGAACAGCTGTTTGTCCTGATGACACTCGGAGATGAACGTAACATTCTTCAGACATGGGTAAACGGTCAGTGTGTTTGGCAGCAAGGAACGACAGAAAACTGACATTGGAATCATCAACAGAGTAATAGTGGACCGGCAGGAAGAGGGTAACAGGCTCCTGCCGGAAAGACCGGTATCACCGGCCGAAATTCATTAGCCCAAAGGACCGCCTTCAATAGTTTCGCACATTCCACCAAGTACCCGTTCACCGGTCTCTTCACGAAGTTCACTGTACCACCCGGCAGTCGCTTGTGGATCTTTACCATGAGTAATATCACATCGCTTGCGCGCCTTCAGGATCAGATCTTTTACCCTGAGATTACGGCGGTTCTGGTAACGAAGCAGACTGTCTTCGATTCCTAGTGAGTGTGAAGCGAGAACCGACGCCAGAACAATCGCATCTTCCATGGCAGCACATCCACCCTGACCGATATCCGGGGTCGTGCTGTGGGCAGCATCACCTAATAAAGCCACACGTCCTTTAACAAATTCCATAAAGGGTTCAATGTCGTGGATTTCCACACGGTTGGTGGTCTGCGGATCAATAAGCTTAATCAGTTTCTGAACAGGCTGAGCCCAGCCCCTGAAATAGCCACTCAGGTCATCTTTGAGTGTTTCACGGTCTTCAGCAAGACCTTTTTCCAGTGGCACATCAAAAAAGAAATAGAAGCGGTTTCCACTGACCGGCATCAGGGAGACTCGTTTACCCTCGCCGACAAAAGTAGTCCATTGATCGGCCGGAGCTATAGATTCATCGACAGTCACCAATCCATTCCAGTTAACGTAACCCGCATAGCGGCGTTCCGTCTGCTGTCCACGCACATATTCCCTGACTACCGAATGGGTGCCGTCAGCAGCGATAAGAAAATCGCCACGGGCCTCGCTGCCGTCATCAAACCATACCTGTACCCCATGACTATCCTGATCAACGCGGGTGACACGTTTACCAAAATTAACCCTCTCTGCGCCGTAACTTTTAATGAGCATTTGTTGTAACTCTGCTCTGGCAACGGGATAGGGGTACTCACCCACACGCTCAACCAATGGCGACAGACTGAATCTGGTCAGTTGGTTACCACTGGCATAATCGTTATATGCCATCCAGGCCATATTACCGCCAAGCGCCTTAAGTTCATCCCTCAACCCGAGGGCGTTCAGACATTTAACACCGTTTGGCCAGATGGAAATTGCGGCTCCCACAGGTTTCATCTGTTTTACTGCTTCAAAAACTTCGGTTTCATAACCGCAACGACTTAACGCCAGTGCCGAACTCATCCCGCCGATACCCGCGCCAATAATTATTGCTTTCATCTGAATCTCCTTTTTTAAGGCTAAGCAGGTTCTGCAACTTTTGTACCAGTTGGTGTTCGTGGCGGGATTTGTTTTATAATTGATAATTATCAGTGAGTTATGATGATAACATTCTCTGTTTCCTCCGGGGTGGCATGCACTTAAGTTGTGCATTCGGAATAACAGAGCGCTTTTATTGCACTTAAATGATCCTTCATGAATCAACTGTTTCATAAAATAGAGAACTTTTTAGATTCTCTGAACAGTGGCTGGTGGGATCGAAGCCTCAAATACGACATCTTAGGGGGTTGGGGTCCAATCGTGTACAAACCGCGCTGGTAAGATATCATGCTGTTTTATCTATCAAAAAATCACCATCTGATGGATGGAATGATCCATATTTTCCCGAAATTTTTCTGTATACTTTGCTCCAGAGAAGTATCTACATTTTAAGGATGGAAGGTGAGATGCTATGAAAGTGAGTAAAGCAGCATTACTGAAGTCTGGTTTTAGCCATGCTGATCTACAAAAAATCAAAAACAATGTAGATAGTTATGGAGGGTGTTTGGGTGAATCCATTCATGACGTTTTAGAATTGTGATGTGGGTATTTTTCGGCTGTATGGTGGTATTTACCTGGGTAATTCTTTCAGGTAACCAACTTTACATTATTTCTACGGGTATAGGCTTGTTAATTACAATGCTCATCGTAATTTTCGTGCAACCGCCAGTCCTGTCTTACAAGTCCTGGCGATACTGTAGAATGTACCGGGCTAACGATGATCCTGGTCAGTAGATAATAAATCAAAGATCACTTTAGCTTTAACGCCATAGCCTAGTATTTTCATAGTTAGTTTTGGCCTGCTCATAGTATCTACTTTTTCTGAATCGGAGCAGAGTAAAAAGAACTCAACTGTGAAATCTTTGCCATAGCGATTACCCATTGATGATTCAGGGATTGGGATATTGCTACAGCCGAAGGTTATTTAGGGTAGGGAAGAGTAGTATTTGCTGGCTAACAAATTTTCCTTGCTTCGGGGCAAAACTCACAACGGCCTTTTCACCTTGCAATTTTAACGATATTAAGCCAGCGAGTAACAATAAAATAAAACCCGCCCGAAAGCGGGTTAATATTAATTAACGAACTTGATATCTGTCGGGGTGCCTATCTGTAAAGTCACGGCTGTGGGCGTTAAATCACCATTTTCGGTGTTTCTTCTCAATTCAACCACATTATTTGAGAAAACGTTAGCGACAATCATGTACTGTCCGGTTTTATCAAAAGCAAAAGCTCTGGGTTCAATACCCCCTGAGGAAAAACGCCTGGTCAGCGTTAATTTTCCGGTAACCGGATCAGCTTTAAACACTACGATTTGATTAACTTTGCGACGGTTACCTACATACAGGAATTTATGGTCCGGGCTGAAAAGAATTCCGGCTCCTCCCTTATCGTCAGGATTTTTGCTTTCTGTCAGGTCGGCGACCTGAATTTCGGAAAGTTTATCGTGCTCTATACGATAAACATGCACTTTGGCCGACATTTCAGTACTAATGTAGGCGAATTTCCCGTCAGAAGAAAAGGTCATATGGCGGGGACCTTCTCCGGGTTTAAAATGTAAATCGAAATCCGGTTCTGGCGTCAGAGGTTGTGATTTTTCCCCATGATAACTGAAGGCATGCACTGTATCTGCTCCAAGGTCGGCAACGAATAACATTTTTCCGTCAGGGGTCATATTCACCGAATGAGCATGACCACCGTCCTGACGATCTTTAACTACATGCGAACCATCAATAAAGGGAATATGCTGAACTGCATCTTCTATTGCACCATCAGTCCGGAGAGGAAACAGGGTAATTCCCGCATGACCGGGAGCAACAGAGTAATTAGCAGCGATTAAATATTTATCATCTAAGGTGATTGTGGCGTGAGTTGGTTGTGAACCGAGGCTGTCCGCCTGATTAATGGTGCTGAGCTTGCCTTGTTTCCCCACTCTTAATACAGTGACAGAGCCTGCATCATTTTCATTGGTGGTGTAGGCAAATTTATTGTTGTGGCTGAATACAATCCATGAAGGACTTGCCAGCTTTAACATATCCAAAGGGAGTAATGAACCATCACTATTCAGACGGACACGGTAGATCCCCTGGCTCGGATAAATGGCTTTTTGAACCATTTCACCAGTTGCCTGACCGGTCCATGAACCCACCAGAAAAGTCTGAGTCGGTAAATGATGAGCTGGTTGAGCCAGCGGAGAACTGTTTTCGGCATAACTGATGCCGGTACTCAACAACAGTGGGATTAACGAAAGTTTTAGTTTGTTGGTTATTCGGTTATTTTTTGGGTTTTTCATCTTTTATTAACACAGGTGACTTGAGTTAATAACTTATACATCATTAACCTCATATCTGGTAGCAATTTAACAACCAGTTATTAACATTAAGTGTCAATGTTTATTTTATAATCAATGATGATGAATCTGTTTTGGCAACGAAGAACCAGGAGATACAGTGTATTGTATTGTTTGCCTGGTAAAGGTTTACCGCACCTTAAAAATTAGATAAAGGTTACAACCGATATTCAAAATATCTTCTGTTCAGACAAGAGAATTGAATGCTAAAATTACCCACAACCGGAGCGAGATAGTAAAAACATGACAGCAAAAAAAATCCACAATCTACTCATGATATTGCTGAGAAACAAAGAGAATAGTGAACTTAATGTCGTTAGCGGTAAGCAATCTCCAGAACCCCCAGGGAATGCTCCCGGTTGATCCATTTAACTTTGCTGGTGCCTAATCCCATAGGAAGATAGCCGTTCCCTGAGGATAACGATATTTTCCTGATGGTTTTATTTTTACCTTGTTGACAACTAAATATCACCGAATTTGAACTAATACTATGCATGCAGGGTGACTGATACAAATATCCGGTAAATATAATTCTACCGGTGTATGAAAAAGCAACTGATGGCAAAAAAAACAATATAATTACAAGCCCAATACCACTAAGTGATTTCATTTATGACTCCCGGAATCGTGTGTTACCCAATATTATTGTGGATCACAAACAATATAGTGAAGCTTATTAAAAATCACATTGATCGTACGTATCAAAATCACTAACAGGCTAAAAAATCAGATTATTACAAATTAATGTTACAGTAGAAAAAAATTCTTGCGACATGTTGTCTGCTTAAATTTTAAACCGCGGACTGTTACGATTAAATAAATAAAATAAAACAGTACTATTCGTGGCATATTATGCCCGACAGATTATAACTTATGGGTGTATGATTCGACTGCTGGGTTTAAGTTAGCTCTGTTTATGTTTTTTGGCAATCACTGATTTCGCAATTTTTCATTTTTTTTTGCATTACACGCAAAATGCACTAGTGACGGACCTGAGTGAGTACTTCCGAATATCACGAAATCACCATAAGGTGTTGAAATATATGGTTATAATTTTATTTCTGTATCATTGCAGATTAGTGTCAAGTTAACGTAACCATTATGATGAGCCGTTGTCAGGTAAGTTACAGGAAATTTTCATAATTATGAAAATTTCAGCAGGACTTGCACATTTTAGTCGTCAATCAAAAACTACGGATAAGCGGATGCAGCAAATATCGTCACCTGCAAGCATCCAATGATTAACTGTTCGTTCTGGCGGTTACCCGGGGGAGGAGTCATACAGGATTGAGCGGTTAATCCGGGGAATAATGATGAGCAGACATCAGGACAATGTTTGAGGGGAGTGATAATACGGTTTTCCCCCGTCATATGGCTATTGATATCTGCTACTGTTGATCACGCCAGTTAAGCCACAATCTGAGATCGAATTCAAGCTGGTGGTAGTCTGGCTCCATATGACAACATAGCTGATAAAAGGCTTTGTTATGCTCTTTTTCTTTCAGATGGGCCAGTTCATGTACCACAATCATCCTCAGAAACTCTTCAGGTCCTTCGCGAAACAATGTCGCAATCCTGATCTCATTATTAGATTTTAGTTTGCTGCCCTGAACCCGGGATACAAAGGTGTTAGTGCCCAGCGTACCACTGACCGGATTTTGTTTGTTGTCATAGTAAACCTTAGATAAGGCGGGGGCATTTTTCAGGTATCGTTGCTTATATTCGGCAACGAACTGATACAGCAATTTATCACTCTGTATATCGTGGTGGGATGCATACTTTTTTTCCAGCCACCGGCCAAGCTTACCCTGATCAGCCAGATTCTGAACCTGACTGATAATGGAAGCAGGATAACCGTTCAGATATTGCAGTTGTTTCATAAAAATCAAATAAAAAAATGATAAAGAATTAATATAGCATTTTCAGCCTCTGCCTTACAGTATCATTGCCTTACCACCAGTTTTTCTGGCATTTTCCGTTAGCAAATTTTGAAGTGGTCAACGGCTTTATTAGCAATGTTCAGGTTGGTCATACTCACCAATAATCATTGACGGATGGACTGACTGACGATGAGTTAATGACCGGAAAAAGGGCGGTTATTACTTAGGAATAGTACAATCATAATCCATGTTTCTTAGCTGTCGCGGGCTGGTATTCATTGTTCTTCGGAAAGCTTTTCGCATCACCGCGATATCTTTGAAACCACTCTCCAGCGCAATTCTGGACAACGACTGGCTGGTGTTTTGAATCTGACTTCTTGCATACTCAAGACGCTGATATTCAACAATTCGGGCAGGAGAAAGTCCCGTATGAGCTAATACTTCCCGCGACAACTGTCTGGGACTGATAAACACCTGTTCAGCCAGAGCCGGCACACTGAGGTCCTTATCCAGATTCTGACTGATATAATCGAGAAGCTTCTGTATTCTGGGTGAAGGTGGCGCTATTGACTGTAGATTCATAAACTGCATTTGTCCGCGAGTTCGTCGGTGAGGTATCAGTAAAATACGTGTCACCAGATAAGCTATATCCTTTCCATGCTCAGCCTCAGTCAGCGCCAGAGCGATATCCATCCCTGCAGTCGCCCCGGCTGAGGTCCAGACATTACCGTCCTCAACCACAATTTCATCGGGCATCAGCTGAATATCCGGGAGCATCCTTTTTAGTTCAGGGGCACGAGCCCAATGAGTCGTAGCCCTTTTTCCAGAGAGTATTCCCGCAGCAGCCAGAATAAATGCCCCCGTACACACAGACACATAACGTGAAGCTATTCCGCTGTTCAGAACAGCGTGTATGGCCTGATCATTGCTGGCAGCATTAACGCCTCTTCCACCAACAACAATCAATGTATCAAAATTTTTTTCCTTAAAGGATGTTGTACGCATTACTGCGCCACAGGAACTTTTGATTTCGCCAGGGCAGACACTGCAAATATCGAGTGTATAGCGTTCTTCAGGTGTGAGCTGATCATTTGCGGTTTCAAAAACACAAAGCGGGCCGCTTAAATCAAGCAGATTGAAGTCTGGAAAAATAAGAAATCCTATGGATACCGTCATGTCTCAAAAGTACCTTTATATGTCATATGAGACAGAATGATAGTGCATCATAATCATTTCTGTAAACACTCAGGAGGAAACAAGATGAGTTATGTGACTGATAAACAACTGGCCAGCAAATTATCACAACTGACACCTGAAATATTAGAATTCCCGGATTTCGTACCAGGAGATCCTGTTAGTTGGCGAGTGAGAGCAAATGCACTATACACCCTGGTCAGCAAGCACTTTCCTTTTCAGGAGGGTGTCAGTACCTGCGAATTTGCTATCCCATATAAAAACAGTATCTTGCCGGCACGCCGTTATACTACCGGCAATGCCTCCGGTGGGGTGGTTTTATATATCCATGGAGGAGGTGGGGTCGCAGGAAATATTGAATTTTATGATAAAATTGTACGTTATTACTGCTGGCATAGCGGTGTAGATTTCATCTCTCTTGACTACGGACTGGCTCCGGAAACCTGCGGTCTGGAACAAACTGAGCAGGTAGTTTCGGCGCTTATATGGCTAAAAGAGCATAGTGCTGAACTGCTGATTGACCCTGAACGGATAGTATTGATGGGCGATAGTGGCGGTGGAGGGATAGTGGCCTCTGCAACACTTGTGGCTCGTGACAGAATTCTCAGTGTTGCCGGTACGGTGATGGTCTACCCGATGCTTGATCATCAGGTAGAAAATGAACTGTCAGAGTTGACACCCTTACTTTCTATTTCCAGGGAAGAAATTCAAACAGCCTGGTCGGCCAGGTTGGGAAAAGCCGTTGACCCGGCATTATTACCCTACATCAGTCCCTCCGCTGTCAGTGATTACTCTGGTCTTCCGCCTTTGTTCATCGACGTAGGGGAGTTGGATTTATTTCGCAGGGAAAATATTCATTGGGCTGCCAATGCGCTTCTGGCAGGTGCCTCAGTGGAGTTTCATCTCTATCCCGGAGTTAACCACGGTTTTGAACTTCTGGCACCTGAATCTGATATTGCACTCCAGGCTTTTAAATTAAGGTGCGCGGCTATCCGTAGAATGATTTCATAACCAGTTCCACTCAGTTCAGTGTTCTGGCTTAGTCAGCAGATATTTATACAGATAAAATGGACTCAGACAGTGGATGGAGAGTCCTTTTTTCTGAACACAATAGTGCTCAACAGCATTAACTTATTTATGTACTGATCGATATAAATCGGCTTGACAGCTCTTGCGCATCCCTATAATGTACCAATCGATATATAAATAGTTTATTACGCATCGGTTCTATCTTATCTGACTGACTGAAAACATTCAGAAGAGCAAGAAATCGCCATATTCCTTCTTAATTTCTGTTTAATAAAGAGAAAAAAATGACTGAAAAACAGCAATATAAACCGTGGGAAACTGTTCCTGTACGTACTCTACGTCGTGGGCATTTTTGGGTACCCGGTGAAAAAGTCAAAGATAATGGTTTGACCTATCAATGCGGACCAATGTACGTGGAATGGGAAGCCCCCGAGACCGTTACCCAGCCTTATCCGGTAGTCCTGATGCATGGTGGTGGCTTTCAGGGAACTGAGTGGTTTGATACGCCGGATGGCAGACCTGGCTGGGCGCAAAGGTTTGTTGAAAAAGGCTATGTTGTAATGGTGATTGACAGGCCCGGACACGGACGATCTCCCTTTCACATTAAAACAATGGGGGCTATGGGGCCTGCATTTTCTTATGAGGGCGGGAAGCAGATTTATTTTCCTGGAGATGATAACAAGCATACACAGTGGCCATTTCCGGCGGAAGATTCTGAGGCCATGGATGAGTTCATAGCAGGGTATGGGCCTCTTCCTGAAGATTTAGCCTATTCACAAACCATGGATGCCGATCGCATGGCGGTTTTACTGGATTGGATAGGGCCTTCAATACTTATAACACATTCTGCCTCCGGGCCTGACGGCTGGCTCACCGCTGACCGTCGTCCTGATAAAGTAAAAATGATTGTTGCCGTGGAACCCATGGGACCTCCATTTGCAGAAATCCCTAATATCGGATCGATGAAATGGGGTCCTGCGGCTGCACCTCTTAAATTTGTTCCGTCATTTTCTAATCCTGAGGAATTATTATGTGCAGAGCAGGGGAGTTATACACTTCCTTCCATTATGGGTAAACCTGTGTTGATTGTTACCGCAGAGGCTTCAGCATTCGCTGCTGCAAGTCCTCCAACGGCCGCATTTTTGAATGCCGCAGGTGCCTCTGTCGAAATCATGCATCTTCCGGATCACGGTGTTTATGGTAATGGCCATGGACTTATTTATGAAAAAAACTCTGATGAAGCATTAACTCCGGTACTTGCCTGGATTGAACAGCATTTAACGAATCAGCTAAGGTAGTTTTACCACCGAAAATAAGGAGAGCCGGACGGATTGGAGGTGAAGTTTGTCAGTAAAGTCTCTGATACACCGTTCGCTTTAGGGTCATAAAAATCCCCCTGAACACGGGAAAGTAGAAATTCTACTTTTCAATTTAGGGGGTTACCAGGCCTGAGGGTGAGTCTGTTATATGAGGCATCGCGTAATGTCAATTCCTTCATACCGACACTGATATCCTCACAGGTCCTTAGCCCTAAAATACCTCAGCAAATTTAGCGGAGAAAGTCAGAACACTGATCAACCGAATATCTGCCTATATTTTAGTAGCAGAGGGGTCCTGGAGCTCACGTCA
>Ga0157363_1004350_pt1 | contig 13053 bp, 6 predicted proteins | sample AttsexASBM1_FD_111477 | JGI IMG/M metagenome (GOLD analysis project Ga0157363, IMG submission 111477) | Fungus gardens microbial communities from leaf cutter ant in Ribeirão Preto, State of São Paulo, Brazil - Atta sexdens ASBM1 | ecosystem: Host-associated > Fungi > Mycelium > Unclassified ...
CACATTTCACTTTTAATTTTGTCTGTTAATCTGTGAAAACTTGACATTATTCGAGATTATTTGTGGAGAAATATGTTGATTGTTCATCTTGCGATTAAACGACGTCTATATTGGACTTCATGCGCGATGAGAAGCTGAACTGATTTTTCGCGACTTCTTCGAACTTTCAGTTTGGCCGCAACGCGAAATAGTATGCAAAAACTAAACAGTATGATTCTTCATTCTCAATACTCGGACTACTCTCGGCACGATAAATATTTGCCGAGTCGTGTGATAAAGATAAGATATACGTCACATTTGTTACTTTGATTACGTTGCATACCATTGGCGACGAAGTTGCTGTTGCCGGAAATAATATTTCCGAATATCCTCGCACTTGTTCGGCTCATTAATAAATCCTTGCAATCGCCACAAATCAATAAATTTTCCTCTCCTCGTGAAACTTGAAATAATCTACAATTTTCCATTTAATTCTCGCTCGTAAGTTCGCAACTTTTGCACAATATGCGATATACAATTTTATTAAGTCAACTTTATTAACAATTAGTATTATATATAACGACTTTATTAGAAATAATTGAAATTAATATAATTAAATAAAGGGCGTTATGCGCGCGCGCGCGTTTGTGTGTGTGTGTGTGTGTGTGTGTGTGTGTGTGTGTGTGTGTGTGTGTGTGTGTGTGAGAGAGAGAGAGAATCTAGCAGGATGACATGCGTTAATTATTCTTCTATTGTAAGTGAATGAATAAAACAGTTTGATTAGCTAATTGGCTAACTTTACTTAACAAATGATCTGTTCTGATGATATGTTATAGTACTTGGATTTTTCAATAATGTTTCTCTACTCATAATAATTATAGATTTTCATCTCAGTTGACATAACATTACAATGTATCATACACTGTCTCATTTACTATATAATAATCGAAGCATAATTAGCATATGTCATCCTGCTAGATTCTCATAGCCTCTTATATAATTGTATCAACTTTATTAAATCTAGATATGCATAAGTTTTTATTCTCTCTCTCTCTCTCTCTCTCTCTCTCTCTCTCTCTCTCTTTCTCTCAATAATTTCTTGGCCGATTTTTTTGGAGCTAATTGTTCCTTCGAGCTATGTCTACTACTATCAGCGGACTGGCGAGGTGCCGATCGTGGAGAAATCGTTTGTGATTTTCAGCATCGACTGGCTGACCGGTACTTTCTACGTTCTACTTGGAGGCGCGAAAGACTCTGCCGGTTTTTAGACGAAAAAAATGTCGAATCGAGGAAACGAAACTCGGAGAAACTTGGTATGTTGATGTCCAAGTGCACGATACAGGATAGAATCTCCCCATTGGCATTGTCTGTCATCTGCAGCAAAGCAGCAGAAGAAGGAATAATGCCATAGAAATAAAGAGAGAGAGATAAATAAATATCGCTATTTATTGAGAGAGAGAGAGAGAACAGAATGGAATAGATATTTATTATATGTTCAGGAAAGTACGCCCTAGGAACAAATAACGATTAAGTGAAAGGAAGTAATTTAATCGGAACGTAACAATACGGGACTGTGACGAGAAAAACAAATGATTTTGAAGAGTAAATCTATATTATAGAGAAAATTGTTGTTTGTGATGACGGATATGAAACTGCAAATAATGTACAATAATAATAAAACACGCAAATATCGGCAGAAGCACTTAATGCTGAAATTGCAGAAAAAAAAAGAGATTGCAAAGAATGAAAACGGCGATAGAAAGGCAGATAGGTACAGGAATCAATGGGTTCTATTCCACGATCTCGTGTCTCTCTCTCTCTCTCTCTCTCTCTCTCTCTCCTTTTTCTCTCTCATTCAAGCTCGCCGACATTACGCTCCCACCATAACCACCCTGTATCGAGTGTCCAACCCTCGAAGCGTGACCGTGACTATGAAAGAGCGAAGTGCGCGTGTCCGCGTTGCATCGACGCCACCGCTGCTGCCAGTTTTTATATGCATTGCACACGTAACGCGATTCGCTGTAACGTGATGTGCGATGCATTCACCGTAACGAAATCAGAATGAATAAAGACCGCGTATAAAAATTTTCTCGCAAACATAAAGAATTATTATCACAATTATTAATATTGACTTTTTTCATTTGTTTGCATCGTACAAAACTTTGATCTTTAAACCTTCTAACAAAGAAAAACATTCCCCAGCGATAAATCTCATAATAATGTCAAACAGATTTGTTCTTTGGATGACCAGAAAGTGAACTTCATCATTTATAAGCCCTTCACTTAAAAAATTAGTTCAATTGTAAAATATTATTATAAAATGTTTTATTCCTGTCTCCGTTTTTTAAAAACTTAAAAGGATCTTAAAAACAATTTGTCAAATTGTAAATAAAACAAAGTGTAAATAAAACTTATACACAGACGATTTGACACTGCACACTCATTGATGCTACATACTACTACATCAAAATCTCACGCGTGTCACACATGCATATAAATTTTATATATATATGTATAACGTTTTAATTAGACGTTTTAATTATAAGTCCAATTCTATGAACTTCACGTTGTTTCTTCGTGCAATCTGTGGATTGCTATTTCGTAAGTATAGATTGTACAGCTTTTATACAAAGCAAATGTAACGATGTGACAGCTCTAGAGCACCATATTAAACTTAAGAAATGGTAAATATCCCAATTTTAAAATTTTTTTATATTCTCGGTCTAAACTGCACCTCACAGACATGTATTAATGCGTATACTTTAATCCTGGAAAAGGATTTTCGAATCTATAAAGAAGGAAAAAATTGTTACACAACTTATATAATTTAGTCGATAATACAGGCGATTTTAAGATTCTCCTGAAACCATAAAAATGAAACATTAAAAATGTTTTAGTTTTAAACATTTCCAATAAATAAAACATCAGTGTTTAAAAATGGAAAAAATAATGAAACATTTTAATATTTTAAAATTAAACACTTCTTTTCACAGTGTATCTTTGCAATATAAGCGAAAAAAAGATCAAGTCCAAATTTTTACTAATCATTGGCCATTATTTTGTCAATTCTTGCTTGTTAACAAAATTTTTCTAGTTGCATTAACTGTGAAATTTGTAACTTACACCTGGTGAAACCAATATAGCAGACATGCATATTTAATGATTAGGCATCAATTATATACTAAAAATGTATGTGTATCACGTCGTATACATGTTATAGATTCTCAGTGACACTCACTCTGACAGTGTATATTGGAATGTAAGAAAAATTTCTGATGAAATACTTACAATAAATTAAATAAGAAAAATTAATAAAATAATAAATTAAAATAATAAGTTAAAAATTAAATAAGCAAGTATTTAATAAATGTAATTTAACAAGCAAATATTGGGGAAACAAGAAGATATTTTTTTAATTATCTAATATTTTTAAATGATGAATTTCATGTTATCTATCCTGCGCCACCTAGAAGCCACATATTTAATATGTGGGTAAGTCCTACAAAATGTATGAATTTTATCTATTTACTTATTTCACTTACTTTCATTGTACAAATTTTTTATTGATTTATTTATGTATCTATGGATCGCTCACATGCTAATTATTCTACATCATACATCAATTTAAGACTTAATTCTTTGGTTTGAATAACAAGTGTCGAAGTCCTTCATCAACCACTTTAATGATATTAAGAATCATCTTACCAAATGTACTTTTCAAATTCTTTCAATAATGATCATCATCAAATTCTTTCGACTCTTAATTACGTTAATGCAATAAATCCAAATAAAAGAATTCCTGGATTCTTTCTGAATTATCAACTTCGTTTGCGCGAATTGTATTTGTATTACAACTATTACATTACGATTTGTATATATAATTTATCGTCAAAATAGTGTAATCATAAAAGTTGTAATATAAGTTATTCGGAAAAAGTATCATTCTTTTGCGATATATATTAAAAAAAAATAAATAAAATTTGTCTTTTAGAAAAACTTTAGTGAGGATGAATAAGGTAAGACGAGCTAGTCGCGATATTTAAAACATATTCTTAATAACGTATCGTTGTATAAACATACACGTGTTACACTCATATTGAGTTTATCCTTAAGAATTTTTTATTTTTGATCAATATCCTTCCATTCTATATGTTACGCGTCAATGTGCCAATGCAAGATTACTCCAATCTTGGCAACCTTGAACGCGATTGCGAGATAAAGGCGGAACAATGATCTAAAATTACGATTCGCGTCGGTTGCGCGAGACGTTATTTCGAGGGCATGATTAAATCTCCATTAGAGACGCAAACGTTCGAGATTCAATAGGCATCGTTCTCGCGGTTGTAACTTCTCCATACGACCTTTGTTACCCCCACGTCGTCGCGGCCTACCCACGTAAAAGACCGTGAGGCGCCAACCGACTATTTCCGGCACAGATTTCCGGACTGATTTTAGTTTTCGTGTACGCCCATGACGTATACGATCAGAAACGGAAACGGCATGCTCTCTTTTCACATACACCAGAGTGTGTTCTTCGCTATTGCAGTCAGTCTTACTCGCGTTCACGTGACTTCACATCATCTCTCAGTCTACTCCTCCCGAGAATATCGGATGACAAAATTTCGCTGATTCTAGTCAAGCTCTCGGCGCTTCTCAAAATACCGCAATATCCATAATCACGATAAACATCATGATATTCCAAGGTAAAAATTTAGAATCCAAAATGTGTTGTCATCGAACATAATCGTAGAATTATATCACGAGAGATCCACAATCTTATATCACGTTATACATGTGTATGCATTTAAACAAATATGTTTTTCATAAAACAAAATTCTTGAATTCTTCAAAAAATAAATAGTAAATTGTGCGCACAATTCACATCCATATTTTATTCAAAATTCACTGTATTTCAAAATGAGATTTACACTGTTTTAAAAATAAATCATAATAATTGTACTAAATAATTATACATAATACTGTAATTGTATACAATGTAATACTTCAAAATTCACATTTTTAACGATACAAAAAATATTTATCACAGCTTGAAGAGAACTCTCTGTATTTGTGGAATAATCTTCTTGTAATTTTATACTCCCTATAATTTTCTCGAGCGCAACTGTCGTGCTTTCTAAACCGATGTTATTATTCCGGCTATAACAATTTCGAGCTACACTCCTTGGATCTCATTCCAATGGTGATTTATCTCGATTAATTTATCTCAATTAATGAACGGTTCCGTCGATTATATTACAGCTTGATGTGTGCATTTAGATCAGAATGTGTGCATTTACGACTCAATAAGACGGTAAATATGAGTCGTTTAATCTAACGATGATACACAAATGCAAGCGCAATGTTCCAATGCGACATGGCATGGCTCCTTTCTTGCGTGCAACACCCTTTTTATTGTGTCTCTCGAATCAGATTAAAACAAACAACCAAACTTACTCGTCTTGGGGTGCATCGCCCTATTTTTTATTAACGCAGTTGAACACAACATACTTGAGAATTTAATTGAATTATAATGCTTATTGAGCGAACAGGGAAATATTAATTATATTATCGAAGAGGGAAGAAGAACGGGATAAAGTTCCGAAAGGGTGAGCCCTACAATTTAGTTATCGTTTGATATACAGTATTTTGGTGTGCTGATTATAAATATAGTACATGAAAATTACTGATAAGGTTATTTTCAAGGTCAAATAAAAAACGTATTTTTTTTACATTTTTCTCACATTTGATCTTGTTGTCAATTTTCATTGTCACATTCTTTATCAGCATACTAAAATATAGTAACATATCTTACATATCAATTGATAGCAAAATCAGAAGTAGCCCTCTTCGTCCTTCTCCCATCCCCCTTCAAAAATAAATCATTGATTATTTAGATAAATATCGACAAAAAAGGGATTCAGCTCCGATGAAATTAATCTTGATTTATGTCGACGACATTATAATCCTCAATCTTTGAAAAGATTTTAATCGTCGCTCGTTATTCATTAATACATTACAATCTTAAAAATATTATGAAAATTACAATCTGCATAGTATAGGGAATTATATATATATATATATATATATATATATATATATATAAAGACATAGTCAATATATGTTTAAAATGAGAATTTAAAAATTGTTTAAAAATCCAAATAATAATGTTAACTCGAGAGTGATCGTGTACCGGTCATTTTGCCGTACTCTTCTATTTATATCTTTTAATTTATTGGTATTATTATATATTTACCTTTACGTAAATATTTGTTAATATTTTTTCGTATAATATACGAAAATAGATGACGTAAACACGCTTATATCTATATAAAATTTGATATATTTGTAACGGTCGGTCTAAAAGACCGTAGCGCGTGCACTTACGTTAATGTTTGTTGTCTCCGCCATTATATTTTTATAAATAAAAAATAAAATTATTATAATTTTCTGATTATTTCATTACATATCAATAATTTTAACAAATAAAAAAGGTAAAAATAAAATAAAAATATATCATATAAGTAACAATTTCTAATAATTATTATATTCCTTTTGTTTTTAATTGATTAATATAAAGCATTATCAGAATGTTCTTATTATTACTTATAGTAATTATAATCATATATGTATCCTAGTTATAACACATATATGTGCAAAAATATATTTTGGTCCAAATGACCAAGATCTACTCCCAGATTAATAATCAGAACTCTCTTTAGAATTATGTATCTTTTTAATTCGGTTTCGAGTTACTTTTTTAAAAAAGTAAGTTTATTCACGCATTTTTTTTTGTTTATATCAGGAAACATATCAGGACATGGCAATTGTATAATTTGCCCTGGTAGAAATTTATGCAGTTTGACTGAGCACCCAGCCAGTTACTATTTAGTAGTACTGATTTCTCTTTATAATACAGAAATACTGCGTAGTAACTGGACAAAATTAGTTAAAGCAGTTTTATTAGGCAATATATGGATAAATTCTTTACAAGAGATTTTGTATCATGTACTAAAAAAGCAATTGTCCATTTTTCGATCAGTTAATAGTTATGCAGTGCTCATGTCCACGTGTAACATATTATGATACGTGTATGTCTCGTACTGAATATTCTTATTTTTATAGGTTGTATGTAAATTTGTATAATTAAATATGTGTGAAAATCGTGAACGTGTACAAAAATATAAAGCGAAGAAAAAAATCTTGAAGAATTTAGACAGTTTACAGCATGTATTGTCACAAAGATTTCAAAAGATGAGGTTAGAAGTGGCAAATATCAAAGATTAGAAGTGACGAATGAGCAACAGTTACACAGAAATATAGGTGAATATAGTAGAAGAATTTTATAAAATAATTACTTATATTTATTTTACTAACGTATTTTACTAATGTTAATATAATATTAATTTTATTGCGTAGAATAATTCAGATCATGTGGATGACATAAATGAAGAAAAGTCGCATGAAAGTATCTTCAATTCAGAGCCTAATAAAGATGTACATTCTAGTATACACAGTTTCTGATAGGTTATTCCTATATTATTTCTCATCACTGTTTCCTCCAATTGTGCAAAAAACAATTATTCGTATATATAATTTATATTACAGTTTTTTTTATCTATTTATTGTTCTCTTACTACTTAGTAAATGTATTCAGATTTTGTACTTTATTGTTATAGTAACTGCGAGAAAAGCGTTATATCGTGATTGATATTCTGAACAGTTTTGCTGTTCAATTACTAGATAAAAATCAGTACAACCGCCCAATAACCAATCATAAACTGCATTAAATTTCTACCAGGATATATACCGAATGTTTAAAATAAAACGTTACAAATTTTTATCTCGGAAACACAGCATTATTGAGAAAAATTGTTCAGACAAAAGTTGTAGGATTCAAAAAGGTCTATTTACTGATTTTATTAGTTTGACCTTGAATGGTGGTCGCCAAAGTCAGGTCAAGGTCACATCGATTTTTTATAAATAAAACACCCTACTTTTATTTTCAGAACCTAATGGCTGATGTCAATCAAGAACCTTCGCTATAAGAAATTTTTTCATTCAGTACTCTTTGAATTATGATTGAAAGTTACAGTACCGCCGGCATCAGCACTATCCAAAGTATCCGACCGATGACCAAAATCTCTTAAATGTTGGTCATTCAGGATCATGTCCTGGATAATTTTTGTCGAGATCAAGGTTACTGGAGATTATTCCTTTTTTGCAGTTTTGCACTAAAAAATGAAAATAAGAGAGGATTGGAGGACAATTTCCAATGGGTTTGATTTTCAAGCATCATAACTCGAAAAGTACTTAATAAAAAATAACTTTATTAAAAAATAACTTTATTAAAGTGTCTTGAAAAGTTTTCGACATCGATATTAGATTCTGGAATTAGAAGTAAGGTGCCATTTTAAAAAAGGTTCCATTTTAAAAAATCGATGACCTTGACCTAACCTTGGCGACGCCACCCAAAGGCAAACTGATAGGATCTCAGTAAATAGATTCTTTTTGAATCCTAAAACTTTTGTCTGAACAATTTTTCTCAATAATACCATTTCCGAGATAAAAATTTGTATTTTTTTTTATACAGATATACCCGGTATATCTGTACATAAAAAATATTAGGTGTAGTAAAAAGAAATTCATTATTTTTGCATGAAATTGAATGGAAAAATAATAGATTTCTTTTTACTACACCTAATATTAAGATATAATATAGCCGAGATACATTCGCACCTATTCAAATTAACATTACATTAATATATAAACATATAATTTGCAAATTAAATTCCCAAAATTTAAATCCGAAAGATATTAAATCTTTATGTATTTTTTAAATGTAAAGAAATGTTTAAGAAATAAAACTTACGGAAATAATTATTTCTATTATTATAATAATTTAAGAAATAAAACTAAGAAATAAAACTACGGAAATATCATTACTCACACACATGTTTACATATTAAATGTAATGTGAATCTATATTAACTTCTTTTTACACAACCAACATTCGCGTTAACTCTTACATCTTTCAAATCATATAAAATTATTTAATTTGTATGTTCGACGGTAATGACGATGTTTCTTAAAACGAAATCGCGAAAGTCGTCAAAACTTCATCAAAACTTTATATCGCAATATCTCCGGTCGTAGGGCACGTAGAAAAAAAAAATAAAGACATTTTCATTATATATTTCAGATAGAAGCTATCGATTAAACCTATCTAAGAACTTGATCGGATCTTTATCGAGAGTTCTTATCGAGATTCCATAATCGCGATCTGGAAAATCTCAACGGTTTGCGTAAAGTACAATCTCGTGTCTAGTATGAGACACTACCATGTCTCCTGACAGAGTATATGTAAAATATATCTTATGTTCAAAAATTCTTTTTATAAAAATTATTTTGTTAATTTTGTAGTGAGTAACGAGCAATGGTTAAACTTATCAGAGGTCACTCAGAGTCATGACCTTGGTACATACATACATGTCAAAATCAAGGTCATCGAAGCGGGAATCTCTGTACAGTATATTTATCGAATCTCGATATTCGATTTCCATTAATTAATTCATCGCGTTCTGTTCTGCATTTATTTCAACTCTCACCATCGTCCACCATCTGCTGTTTCACTTTATCATTATTTCTTGCACGGAATTATTCAATAAGCCGTTATCTCGAACAGCTGTACATGTGAGCAGAGAACGGCAAATTAAATTATTTTATGACAGACTCGTTTCATTTTGCGGTACGCATCCCCATGTGTGCGTACACAGGAATACGCAGATGAAAATTCGACGTTTTATCGAGATGCAGCACGCGATAACTGTCAGCAACCGATGCAACTGATGGCGACAGCTGCAGCAGCCATGGCGCATGATCATTCCTGCCGGGTGTGAAAGAGTAGCAATAATTTTCTTGTACATTCAAATAGGACCTTCTCCCTCTTGTCTCTTTCTCATTTATTTCATCCTTGTCTCACTTTCTTTTCTGCTGTCACCTCGAACTTGACACGTATACGTGCTTCGCAGATGAGATTCATGCATGCGAGAAAGAGCACTTCAAAATAAATCTCAGTCTGTGAACCTTAATGCGTTTTACAGAATATCTCTGTAACATTGCATGTTTGACTTCCATTGCTTGAAAACAAAATTTCATTTTAATAGAGAAATGGTAATATATTTGTACAAGTAAATTTTATTTCTTGCAGCATAATATATGATTTGTCTTTCACACTACGATTTCCAGCGGAACATCTGGCAGCATCTGCAGTATCCTGTAAAAGCACTTCTATTCACAATTGACCTTGTCAGTTGTCGAGACGTTTTTCGTGTAGCCTTAGCGGATGAGATTTCTTTAAACAAAGAATATACTGTGTTAGTCGATTGTGCCATCGTCAGTAGCGTCGAGAAAGAAGCTGACAAGACTGATTTGCGAGACAGTCGATTTGATAAGGCGTAAAATGCACTGTAGTCGGATAGAAAACGAGCAGCCGAGCAGCGGCTTATTTCCCGTTCATAATGTGCACATTATCAACTCGTTGAAAGAAATTGAAGGGAGAAGTGATTATCAGATATGCATGACATTAATATTTTAACGTAATTTACTAATTGTGTAATTTACGAATTAATGAACCTGCTTATATTATCGCATCTTTACGAATTAATGAACCTGCTTATATTATCGCATCTGATATTTATGTGTCATGAGAGCGACGAATTTGGCATCCGCAGGACTTCGAATCTTATTTTATATACATTTCACGAAGTAATGATGATCTTCTGTATGATCAAGCTAAGATAATGAAATTTTATGCCTTTCTCACATCCAGGGCGTGGCACTCGGCAGCAATCGTTCGACCGACGAAAGAGAGGAGAAAGAGAAGAAAGCCAAAGAAACGTGCTATACCTGTATTACAAAGTCGCATACAGTCCGTGGAAGAAGACAAAGACGCTACCATATGAGGATGCCGGAAAGACGCCGGAAGAATATTAAGACAAGCGGTATAACTAAAATTATTATGAAAATTTCTGTTCTCCAATTTAGGATTCCAAAAGCAGTGGACGATCAGAGAATGCCAGAATAATTCCGAGTAAAGAAGAATAAGAATTGAGAATACGTAGAATATAAACATCTGTTAGACTCTTAGACTTATTCAAAGAATGTCGCACGGAATGAAGATTACGACGTGTGTGAGTTAGAATATATCTTCGAACAGGATAATTGAGATTGCAGGAAAAAATTCAAGAGAAAAGGAGGAAAGAAACGCAAATGTAGATACAAGGAGATAGAAAAAATTTGGAGGATGCTAAAACTTTCTGTTCGAAGTGCGGGATCGTGCCATGGGATAAAAATTGCAATAACGAGGGTTAAGATTCGGGCGAAGATCCGCTCCCTAGAGGGTAAGAGATTAGAATTTATGGCTGAAGGATTCGCTCAGTGCGAAATACAGCGCGCGCTCGCGGGCATGAGGCACTTCGCGAAATACATTGCGACGGGTCGGGAAAGTGTGCCAAATCGGCGCCAGTCGGCCGATAGGCGCCCTAAATTTTCAAATCCCGGAAGTACGGAACTTCGAACGAGTGGATGACCCCGATTGTTCCCAGAAGTAACGAGATTTTCGAGGATACTCTGTGAAGAGGTCAACTCCAAGTGATATTGGTATACTCTCGTCTTTAATGTTGTAATAATTTAATATGTCTGTTTATACTATAAAGCGGAGATAACAATTAAATGGCAATTTTCATGTCTTTCTTTTTCGAAATTAGTGGCCTTCGTTTTCTACTTTCGCACTATTTTATGTGTTACCATATCTGTAATTATTTTAGGACTCCGCATTAATCTTATATGAAAATCAAATGATTTTCTTATATGTTATAGGTTATGATCTGCTAAACAAAACATATAAGTTAGCGCAAAAAAATGAACATTTTCATGTTTCCCTACTGTTCACCTACAGTCGCTGACACCATAAAATAATCAATAACTTCTAAACGGCTAAAATATAATAGATAAAATTATAGTGTTTTGAAAAGATCTCAGTAAGAATTATAAGAAAATGAAAAAAAAAAGTGGGATTCTCACTTAAAAAATTCGAGTTGACTTTGCCCTATCTTGGCGACACCATTCAAAGTCAAACTGATGAAGCCAGTGACTAGATCTTTTTAAACTTTACAACTTTTATCTAAAACATTTTTATATAAAACTTATAATTTTCCAGATATTTTACCGTCTCGAAAAATTTTATATTCTTTATGATTATATATGATGCTACATATAATTATATCCCACATATAATTACATATGTGTATAATGTCCAAGCTATATATGTATGTGTTATACAAATGTATAAAACGATACTTTGTTATAGAATATGTAGTGTAAATATGTATGAATATGCGCGCGCGTATGTATGTGTGTGTGGGGGGGGGAGGGGGGGTGCTTACGTGCGTATGCAGTTATATTATTTAATAAAAAATTGTTTCTCAATTATTTATTAAGTTATTTTCATCATTCAGATCCTGAAAATTACATTACATATTCTGTAACAAAGTATCGTTTTATATATATTTTGAACATAATATTTTGAATATAATTATATGTGGCACCATATGTGTGTGTATATATATATATATATATATATATATATATATATATATATACCTTGATCAAAAAGTTCCCGGAATTCAGAAAATTCAAAATATAAGTTTTATTCATCAAAAGTGATATTGTCCCCTTCAAAGTTCTCCCCATCGATTGCAACGCACTTATGCCAGCGCTTGATCCAATTCTCGAAACATTTCTGAAACTATTGTCGGTATAGCCATCAGAGCCGTCTTCGATTTTTCCATTACTTCCTTTCGGCTGTTAAAACGCGTTCCCCCGTAATGGTTTTTTGATTCAATCGAACAGAAAAAAATCGCAGGAAGCCATCAGGTGAAGTCGATGGCTGAATTGGATGGTATTCGTTTCGTTCTTGGTCAAAAATTCACGGATAATGATGGCACTGTGCGACGGTGCGTTATCATGGTGCAAAATCCACGAGTTGTTTGCCCACAAATCCAAAATCGAAAATAC
>Ga0157363_1004351_pt1 | contig 13053 bp, 6 predicted proteins | sample AttsexASBM1_FD_111477 | JGI IMG/M metagenome (GOLD analysis project Ga0157363, IMG submission 111477) | Fungus gardens microbial communities from leaf cutter ant in Ribeirão Preto, State of São Paulo, Brazil - Atta sexdens ASBM1 | ecosystem: Host-associated > Fungi > Mycelium > Unclassified ...
TGGTATCTGACTGTTGGCTAAAATAATTATAGATCACTATCATCAAGAAGTATCATCAATTAACGTAAAATCGAGATCTCGGACGTAAACTATATTCAATCTTTCAATTTTCATCTCTTTTTCCCAGCGGGGCAAAAAAATTCTAAAGTTTTGTCTAACGGGTTTTTCACAACAAGTCATTATCTAAGCTTTAAGTCATAAGAAATTAGGCTCACTGTAGAAAATGAATTTTAAAATTCTCTAACTTTTCTAGGTTTTCCAGATGAAAATAGAAAATTTTCCACGAGTAATATAAAATATGTAAATTTTTACATTTAGACTCGAGGATTATAGGAAAGTAGTCTATATTATTAAAAACAACGGAGAAAAAACTTAGTAGCACAGTGCAATTTTGGGTGCAAATTCAAGCTAGCAAAAAATAAATTAGTTTTGGAAAAAAAAATGTAGTTATGACGATAAAGAGGGATCAAATAAAAATACTGAATAAAATTTTAATTATTTTATTAAAATCGTTTAAAGTGCACAAGTTTTGCACGTATTTGACTATAAACGTAAGGTATATGTAATATTTAAAAAATTATAACAATTAATTGGAATAGGAGCAGAGAATTGTGAGCAAATTTCGAAATTCCAGACTTTTTTACATTCTCTGCTGACTTTTCCCGGTTTTCTGATCTGTGGCAACCCTAGAAATTGATCAATCGCAGTCGAATGTGAGAAGACTAATCGACCATGATCGGTTAAGTAATATTCTTACGACTTAAAAAAAAGTAGAGCACAGATTTTTGCATAAAGTCTAAGAAAATCAACCAATCAGTCTTACATTTCATTAAAAAGAAAGAAATGAAGAATTACGATTGGTTTTCTTATGCATTATTGAAGACTGTGTTTTCCCGCCCTAAGTCTTCGGTAATGATTTATTACAATAGGAAGGAAACAAAAGATGAAGAATAGAGAATTGATTTCTAAAAAAGCGTAAAATTTACGCGATCGTTTCTCCGCGGAGCATCTCTTCGGGGGGAGGGGAGGAGGGGTGAGAGCACGCGCCTCCCTCATCTACTTACTATTCGCGGCGACTCGGTATTGGGGCGGCATTTGCGTTTGCTGTTGCTGCTGCGGTGGCTGCTGCTGCTGCTGCGGTTGCTGCTGATGATGCTGATGATGGTGATGACCGAGGTGACTAATGTTAACGGTGAGCTGGGGATGCGTCAGTTGATTGAGATGGGGACTCGGTGACGGCGGCGGCGGCGGTTGATGGCCGGGATGCACATGGTGGTTGTGACCCGGCTGGGGATTTTGCGGATGCGACGCCGTGAGAGGGTGGTGATGTTGGGGATTACCGCCACAGTGCGGCAATAGACAATGCATGGGTCCTAAGGCACCGACGGCGACACCCACTGCGCCCTCCTTCGAGACGCCATATCTTGAAACCATTCTTCCGGATGGAGAGCAGCCCGGAGAGCTGCTAAGCTTTTTCCTTCGTGCGAGAGAGCGACTTTGCCTCGCTCCTCTCCTCTCCTCCCCGCCACAGAGGCAGAGGCCACTTCACCCTCGGCGCCTCGTCCACACGGCTGAGATTCTCCCCTCCTCTCCGTTTTTCCTCGGAGTCGTTGGTTAGATACGACTCGACGTCGTCATCGACGAGGCTCCACGAGGTATATTTACGTAACAGTAAATGCGGCAATAGAACGAATTCGCGAGCATCGTCGCGATCCGTCGTCGTCTCCGTCGTCTTCTCTCTTGATGCCACCAGATATCTCGATGCCACGAAAATTACTGACGACTGTCGCGAATAAGCTGGCGAGATCCTTCTCCTCGCTGGCGCGCTTCACACACATCCGCACACAACAAAACACACACACGTTACTACGACCGTTACGGTTTCCGTTTCGGCCGCTTGACTTCTTCCTCGACGTGCACACCTCAGGCGCGCGGCCCGTCAACTCGTCGATCGTCGATAATGGCGCGTCATAGTGACCGCGCGCGCGTCTCTTACTCCACTCTCGCTTCTTAAGTATTTCTAAATCTCCGCCGTCCTCGATGGATGATGACCTTCGTCGCGCTTCTCCCCACGAACGGCATCAAGCATCGCCGGCGAGGAAATCTGTCGTTTACTCGTCTCTCGCCGAACGGGGATAATATCAGAACGCACACGTGGTCGAGATTCTCACGTTTATAGATAGAGTGAGTGATAGAGTGAGTGAGAGAGAAAGAGAAAGAACACCGTCCGATCACTCACTCGACGAGATCACTTGACGTACGTGACCTCGTACAGCACCTGCGAAAAATGAATACCTTACGAGGATTGTCGCGCGACCGTCGCGCGGCCAACGCCGACTGTCACGGGGAGAATTGTCGTCGTCGTCGTCGTCGCGTGTGAATGTCGCTCGCGTACTTTGTATAGGTGGCGGACTATCGCAGCCCGTCCAAAATCGATATTTAAGGCTCGACCGGCGCGTCGTCTCTCCCTCCTCCTCTCGCGCGCGCCCTTCGTCTCTACGTGTCTGTATATGTGTGTCCGTGTATCGCCCACTCCCGCGCTACGAGTTTAACACTCCGGTGCCGTTGAAACTCTACGGAGCGGAACACGCGGCTTATTTTATCAGATCAGAGCCGGCCATGCGGTTGCGTTTTCGTCGCGTCGCCGATGAAAACGAGAATGAGAGACAATTTTTAGCCCTCTACTGCCACGACCGTGAGAGATCAGGACAGCGGCGAGGCTACTGTTGTGTGATGAATCGGGCGCGTTCGGGCCGCGCGCCGAGAAGTCCCGAGCGCGCCAACTCGTCGTCGTCTGAGCCCGAGTGTGTAACCCCTCTCGCGTTTGTACGTCGGGAATAGAGTTGGGCAATTTTCCGCTACGAGTAGTCACTTACGAAAATAATACGTCTGTATAATACAGGTGTAATACTAATAACACGTATACATACATAACACGTATAAAGTTACGTTCGACGTGTTAGAAAAATCGTGTACAGAACGTTGTTTGATACATGCCCAACCCTGCTTGGAATGATGCGTCTTCGAATGAGGGACAAAACGGAGGGAGAACGATAAGGAAAAACGAAATCCCGCCGAAATCGTTCGTTTTGCGTCGATCGTCACGCGTTCTCTCTCACCCGCGTGCAGCATGCACGCACGCACGCACGCACAGCCGCTGCCTCCACACAGCGCGCGCACACGCACGTATAATAATGGCGCGGGCGAACGTTACGCGACACGGAATGTCCTATGGCGCACAACCGAGAACCACCGATGGAAGACAGGAGAAATAAAGAGAGCGCGACTGAGAACGCGTCGTTCGTTCCACGGCACAGAACTCACTTCGTGCTACGAAGAGTTTCACCGAATGAATGATCAAAGTCGTGCATCGATGGAGCAAGTATACTCGGGGTGACGCGAGCGTACCCTTCCCCAAGGGACGCGTTAGGTTCGACTGAGAGCCAGTGAGAGTAGACGAGCCCTTCCCATACCGACCTACGACGAATCGCGTACCGCCTGTTGACTCCGACGCCATCTACCTGCTCCTGAATAAAAGACGTTCAGGGACGTAACGACGGGACTGGGAGCCTCGCTCCACCCCTCCATCCCCACCGATCGTTTTTCCGAAGTTCAAATTGAATTTCTCATACTTTCCAGAAAAGATACAGTTGGAATTTTTGATACTTTCTAGAAAGGACACAGTGTAGCATGGTGGAATCATTACATCCTTGTTGTTTGCTTACGTTAAACTAGGATGAAACGACTCACTATGTCCTTGCTGAAATGCATCTTTCCAAGTAAGCCTAAGTTTACTGCATCTATTGTGTTAGGGTGAAGATCTCGAAACATGATAGGTATATAGTAAATTTTAGGCTTAAGGAATTGATCTAATATAGTTTAGAATATTCTTCTCACATTAATTCCTTAAAGCTTAAGGCTTATTATAAACTCCATTGAATTGTAATCAATCCTATATCTATTGTTTTAAGGACTAAGGGCGCGCACGCACGCACGCACACAGAGAGAGAGAGAGAGAGAGAGAGAGAGAGAGAGAGAGAGAAATCTTGCATAATGCATAAAAATATAAGTCGATCGAATTCTTCGTTTCTTTCTTTTCTTTTCTTGAAATAAAAGACTTCAGTTGATTTTCTTATATCCATACGTTATGCAAAAATCTGTACTTCTGCTCAAACTTTAGATATGAAGTTTTATGGCTCGTCTCACAAAAGTTTACGCGATACTTTGTTATTTGATCGAAGAAAAACGCTCCTTATTTTATTTTATTTGTTATACATGTGTATATAACGCAACATATTTCTCTTTTGTTACTATTTACAATATTGACATAATTAAAAAATTATCATTTTTTTAATTGCTCGCAAAAAACGGAAACAAAAGAAATAAAGAACCATTAAAAAAAACACATTTTTATTCCCCTATTGCAATATATATCGCATTTACAACGATATAACTAAAAAATTGTCATTTTACAGTTGCCTGCAAAAAATAAAAATTAAAAAAAAATCATGAAAGAAACACATTTTTATTACCTCCATTAATGCAACATATATCGCTTAGTGAGTGACTAATTAAAAAATTATTAATTTATAGTTGTTTGCAAAAAAAAACGAAAACTTAACAAAAAAATAAAGAACATACTTCAAAAAAATACATTTTCATTCCTTTACAGTCAGTTATTTCAAAATTGATATTGCGAAATTTTTTTAATTATTCATAACATTAAAATTTATCTTCTGAAAAACTGTCTTTTTTAGTATCGTATTATATCGTAGCAAATGATATAATTGTACTATTATTATCATGACAATTCTACAAAATCATTTGTAAAAAAAGAAATGTCATCGATAAAGATTGTATACTGCATATTTCCTCTGAAATCTCAATCTCTTTACTTATTTTTCTTAAATAAATGTTGTTAGTTCGGAATTAAGTTCTTTTTTGTCCTCATTTGTCGCGATAGTAAAGAGAATCTTCATTCTGGTTCCTCAAAAGACATATCGTGTGTTTATTGTATAAGCAACATACATATTATTCAATGTATGCATTTCATTACGAAAAATGTTAAAAAATTAAATATATTTAATAGAACTGAATGTGTGCAATTGTGCATATAAATTCGCACATGAAAAATATTATTTAAGCACTACAACAATAAGATTCAGCTTAACCGTCGAGGCTTCCATTACTCAGTAAATGTATTTCGTCATCGTTCTAATAGCGTGACGATGCTAATTTGTACATACCTGTAAAATTGTCACAAAGAAACGCTGGTAATATCTATATATCATACTCAGTGAGGTACAATGAACAACGATTCTACACATAGAACTCGACCCTTCAGGTATGACCCTTCGAATATTATAAATGCGGCAAATTCAAATAAAAGACAATAGATGAATATAATGGGTACAATGAAGCTTTAGAAAGCGTGAATAATATTTGCGAATGTTTTCAATAAATACAAAGCCCACAATAATCATGTTAAAAAGATTCTCCAAAGTTCCTGTTTCGTCCTTCGATTTAAGAAAATGAAAAACTTACAATTTCTTCATTCATTCGAATTGTACTATCTGAAGCAAATCCTATAAAGAATTTCGAAAATTTTAACAGTCCAAAGAGAAAATTCGATGATTATTGAAAGATTGAAGTATAATAAAAAGTGACAGATGTTCCAGGCTATGGTAGACAAAAAACTTAAGACAGTAAAACATAAGCAGTAGGGAAACATGTTGGATTGATTACTGCGTAAGTTATGATCTTACTTTATTATGATTGACCAATTCGCTTACCGCTTATCTTTTATTGCTTAACTTTTTTGAGTGTCCTAACTATAAAAAAATGTAAACGTGATTTATAAGAGCTTTTTATCAAAATTTCAAATATTACTGTGATACGAAACAATTGAAAAAGCGATTTTACTACCTTTCTTTAAATATTTTACTTTCAATAGTATTTTCTTTTATCTTCTTTTTCGTCTCCCTAAAAAGAGAAGTCAGAGTTTACTGGTCATTTATAATATGTAGATATAAAGTCGTTTATAATATATGTAAAAATATTATTTTAAGGTTGATAATTTTAAAGAAATTGAAGAATAGAGATAGGCATGAAATTAATTCACATCAAAACAAATTCCTGTAGGATCTTGTCATTGTTGATTTAAATCTATTGATGTAAATCTATTATTAGAAGTAAATAGTTTCGTCTTCTCTCTCCCTAGAAAGGTCGTTTGGTAAAAGCAATTTACCTTGAAATATCTTACACGAACAAATTCCAACGTTTTTCTTAAGAACATGAAAATTAACGATCTTCTCAGGAATTTTTTTAATGAGTTGGAAATGCTTAATATGAATTCAGAGATATAAAGAAAAATAACAAAATTTGATAAATATTTAATAAAATATTAATTAGAAAATAATAAAATTAGTAGAAAGGTCAAACAAAGCAATTAGGTCAAAGATTAAAACTAGTTTATTAAATCATTAAGAAAAGATTAAAACTAGTTAGTCGAGATTATTCGTACTTTTAGATGACTTCTAAATAAATTTTAATTACTTGAATATTAAGAATCTTTAGACCGCATATGTGAGAAATACAATCAATACTAGAAAAATGCCTATTACGGTCAAAGCTGGATCTTCATTGCTTTTAAATAATTCAATCTTTAAATAATTCTATCTTCAATATACACACTCTATATATATATATATATATATATATATATATATATATATGCATATATACCATTTGTATTTTTTTTAGAATTGCACGCCGAATTGTTTTTCCGGAAACAAATATAAACACAATTAAAACTACTCTAATAATCGCGAATTAAATAATCGCGACAAGCAATTTAATAATTTGATGCTATCATCAAGCATATTATACAGAAGATATTCTTAAGATTTATTTACTTAACTCTACTCTTTCTCATCTTTCAACAAAGAAATAATTTTGGTTTTAATATGAATTTCGAGTATAACGCATAAAAAAAATTTCATTGAATTTTATTTTTAATATCAATTATTTAATATTAATTAATCTAATCTAATTTATCTTTATTTATATTTTAATAACGACTTTTTCCTAACATTTTAATTAGTACGAATTTCATGTATACAATGTGTTTCCCAATTCTTAACTTATTTTTTATCGACTGAGAAAGATTTAGTATAGTCAAAAAGTTCGACGCATTGTATATTAATGTATATTAATGTATATTAATGAATATTAATGTATATTAATTGTATATTAATGAATAAGTTTTAACTTTTTATTTTTGTTTGACCTTTCTAGCAATCTTATTGTATTTGCATTGCAATTTTAGGCTAGAAAATCGATATTATTGTTAGAAAATAATACAATTTTACATTGTATATAATAAATCATTGGACAACTTACTAATCTTTTAAATTATAAATTTTTTACAAAAATTGTAAACATTTCATATACTTATAATTTTTTCCTACTTTAAATATTCAAATTATTTTTCAAGAGCCAGAGAAGAGATAGTACTAATCGAAACAATTTAATTGATATATAATTTACTTTAATAAAAGTTTATTTTGACACTTTCTCAGTTTTATATAATTCTTCCCTTATTTATTTGAATTTCCTCTTATAAGAGTATCAACAGAAATGCCAAGATTATAATTTAAAAAATCGAAGATTATCTATTTTATCATATGTGTATTTCGTAAAAAATATAATTTTAAATATAGTCTAGAAGAGAGTAGAATTTTGTAAGCTGATAAAGCTAATAAAAAGTAAAAGATCATCGTATTTATCAAATATCCAAACATTTTAGATAAATAGAAGACAAAAATCTGAGAAATAAAAATGTAAAAAGAAAAAAATATATAATACAATAAAATAAAATCATAAAAGAAAAATATTTAAAGAAACGTAAGAAACACATTAATTATTTAATTATTTCATATCAAATACATATACAGAAAAATATTCTATTGTTAAAAAAAGATCACTCAATTAATTTTCTTTCTTTTATATTTAATTTATTTTCTTTTTTTAAGTAGCAGTTATCTGTAATAAAGAATTTTCTTTTTTTAATTATAATCTTAAGTATCTATTTTACAAATTTTAGAAAAACCCATTAATATATATTCAAAACAAGATTTATTTCCTTTACAAGAATATTATAAAATCAATTAAAGAAACGAGACTTTATATAATAAGCAAATAAAATTTCTTTTCATTTAATAATCTTGAGTGAAGTAATTTACTTATTAGGATAATTAAACTTATTAAAATTCAAAATATATTTTGAATAAATTTGATGTTTGTGATAATCTTATGAATAGACTTATGGAACTTTTGAAACGTTCAAAAAAGTAATTATTATTTGCATACAGTGTACATTTTTTTATGTAAAATATTGTGAGAGTCTACAATAGAAGTCGTAGGATCTTAAGTCGTAGAAAATTAATCAATCAAATATGAGAAGAATATGAGAAGAATATGAGAAGAATCGACTGTGACTGATTAAATATATTGTTTACGATTTAAAACCCTACGACTTCTATTGTAGATTCTGTATAACAATCGAAATTCAGATATAGAAAAATCTCGTCGGTCGATTCTCCTGTATTATTTCGTACTTAAAAATTTTTTCCATAAACGAAAAAAAGAGAGGAGACATTTCGCAATTAGACATTTCACCGTGTCATCGAATGATTCGCAAAGGCATACGAGAGTGTGAATGTATGAGAACGTTAAGCGTATGAGCGAAGGGCGCGTGCAGACAGAAAGGTGGAAGGTAAAAGAGAGGAAGGGTGATGCAGCAGGGATCTCTCTAGGAGAGATGAACGAAGGGAGATGACGAAAGGGGGAGCGGATTCGCGAATCGCGGTATCGTGTATAGGTGAGGCGGTAACCCAGTTTCACCAGTGCACCAGGCCAAGCTGCAGCACTGCCGTGAACCCGATCGATACCTATATGCACCCGGCGCGCTGCCCACAGCCTAGATTCGCCGACTCTGGTCTAGGATAGGTGCGAGAAGAGGGATACACCGCGTGACCCCCGTGACCTACATCGCGGGGGAGAAGAAGTTTGCGCTGTCAATCGTCTCAGATCCGTTCAAATCGCAGTTCCGCTCATTGTTCCGTACTTTATTCCGTCGCGATTACGAGAACCCCAGATATTGCATACCAGGCTTAGGAAGTATCTCTCGTTTGTATCCTCTTGAGGAAGTTCCTCAAAAATCAACTTCGAGAATATTTTTGAATAGTCATCTTGACCATAATGATGAGACTGATTTATGGGCTGATTTATGGACAGGTATGCGACTGAGTCTAAATGTTCAAAACCTTTTTCTTTTGCTTTGTTCTCATATATTTTAAATGGTCGAGCATATTCTTTGAATAACTGATACATTTTCTATGAAAAAAAATTCTATAGAACGAAATATTGAAATAGTAAAATTTCAATTGTCTTTTGGGAAAAATGTAAAAAATGCGAGAAAAAACGTGTACTAAAAAAAGAATTTAATTCGGAAAAATTGCCGAGTGTGCATATTGGTTATTTAAATCATACCTCGTCTATATTTTATATTATTACATAATACAATTAATATTTAGTAAAAATATGAAATAAATGAGAAATGTGGGATACAAATAAAAATTTAATAAGTTACTTTTGTGAGTATTAGCAGCATTTTAAATTATCAGATATATGTGTATTAATTTTTAATCAATTTATGTAGCTGGTAATAATTATGCAATTTTATTAGAAATTTTTATAAAAAACATTCACTGCAGATATTTTATCATCATTATAAATATATATATTTGCAATTATTATAAAAAATTAAATCAATATTTTTCTAAAATCTATCGTTTCCTAAATTATTTATATTACCTCAAAATAAAACTAATTATTGTATACAAATTAATATATCAAATAAAAAATGTAATTAAAAAAAATAACTTAAATGATACTAAATATTTAATAAAATAAAAATTATTTTTCATTATATTAAATATTTTTTATTATATTAAATTATTATATTAAATAAAATTTCATTATTTCATATTATTACTCTTTTTTTCTGTATAGATTCTCTATGAAATTTTGAAGAAAATTGGAAATCATCCACACTGAAAAATATTTCTGATTGAAAACGAACGATCCAGAAAACGATCCAGATTCTGATCATATCAATCAGATTTATATCTCAATTGTTATTTCAATTAAAATTATAATTGACTCAACCATAGGAAATTCAGATATTTGTTCATTTTCAACCGGAATTCCAATTAATACAATCAGACTACTTTTTCACGTAGAAAGATAAAGAAAAAAGCAAAGAAAGGGAAGGAAAGAAGGCGCAGATCTGTAACCTCAGGCAACCTTCGACTGTCTCGGCCCGAAGGTTTCAGCCAGACGAGACAACTGGAGGTTCAAAGTCCTCAAGCGAAAACATGGCTCTGTCTGAATCATACCGAAAATACATACATATCTCAGAAACTCACCGGGACCAGCGCGAGTAAGTCTTTTTTCATCATTTACCTAAGACGTAGATTCTTATCTCGGAATCCGTCGGCGATTGAACTTTCGAACGGATCAGTCGCGAATCGACAGTTTTTCTTGCATTATCCCGCGAGGGTCGCGAAAAAGGGGAGGAAGAAGGGTCATAAGTCATTTTTGTCGGGGTCTTTGAGCCCCCGAGCCGTTGACCTTGGAAAGGTAGCATGGAAACCTCGTGGTGTCGAACGATAGTCGGTCTCTTCTCTCTCTCTCTCTCTCTCTCTCTCTCTCTCTCTCTCTCTGTCGGTCTGTCTGTCTCTCACCATCCCCGTGTGGGCGTTCGGTAGGTTAGCAGCCTGCGAAAGGTGGGAGAGAGAATGAACAGCGCGGAGGGGAGGAAGGTTGGAGAAAGAGGGTTAACCACGCGCCGAATGTCTGGATGGGAGACGGAAAGTCTACGCGAGGGAAGAGTCGATATTTACCGGCCTTCTCCCATTCCTCTTTACCGCCCACGCCGTCATCCCCCTGTCTCCCGTCCCCACCGGGCAACGACCTACCATCATCCCCCTCGTTGCGTTGCGGCCGTTGCAGATCGTCCGTCTCCCTTCGCCACCCTTGCTCGCGCGCGGCCCTGCCCTACGCAGCGTTACGTCGCGTCCTAACCCTTCCCCTTCCCACTACCATCTACTCCCTCCACTCCGCCTAATTTAACGACACCATGGTCATGAACGTGCAACGTCCCCGAATGATATTTCACGACCGCGCCTATCTCGATGACGTGCAAGACGTTTTCTCTCATCGTCTCTCGCCAAAGACGTGAACGTTTCGCTAAAGCTGCGTTACGTCGTGAACAAATTAAACATTGAAATTTCACGGTACGATACTGTCTGACAATGACCGATGATATCGCTCGGTGAAATTTACAATTTACATGGAAAACGCACGTATCACGCTGCCACGCCGTGAATTGAGAAACTACATAATCTCGAGAAACTCAGTCGGTAAGCAGAAAACTCAGAGAATCGCGTGAAAATATAAATGTAATATTTATTAATCGAAAGAAGTAAATGAAAGCATGAAAAAATAAATGTTATCTTTAATGTCTTGACGCTTAATATATTCGATATTCGATATTAATATAATGTGACATTAAATATGCAATTTGATATAAATAAATTTAGTGCTAATAAAAATTCTTCAATATTTTTTTCAATAAAATTAAATGCAAAACAATCGAGTAACTATTCTTTCTTTTTTTCTTTTTTTAAACGGAAATAAATATCGCTATTTGCTAAGAACGACATAACTCAAAAAGCAAAGTTTTCCAGAAAATGAGTTTGTGAAGCACATTGTAATATTAATTTCAAAATGTAATTCTAAAATATTGGGTCTGGAAAATTCGTGCCGCAAAAGATTTAAATTTAATAAATGTATACTAAAATTTAAATCTGCGTTTCAATTTTCCTTCAAAATCGGCATGAAACGAAATATAACTGATGTTAGAGAAATAAAAGTTTATTCTTTCTTTTTTCTTTATATTTTCGTTCTTTTCTATAAGCAACTTTAAAATGACATTTTTAGTTGTATCATTGTAGCAAACGAGCGATTTATAGAATATTCAACACAAACTGAAAAATCCAATACTTTAACTTTCAAATTTATTTATTTATTCTAACAAAATTTAAAAGATATTCTAACAAAATTTATTTTAAATTACTTTAACAAACTATAAAAGATGTTCCAACAAATTTTAACAAAGTATAAGAGGTATAAAATTATCTTTTTTTTTATTTCAATAAGTATTGCCTGTCTTTAAAGTTATTTTATTATTTAATCCTGTAACTCTATATGTCGTTAGTAAATAAATCCGTACAAATAATGTGCACACAGCGGAACGGAACTCAAGCGGAAGTAAAGAGACTATATTCGCCGACCTAATAACATTCGCCTTTTTATCAGCGCGTGGTCAGCCACGTGGTGGAACTATTCTACGTTTGATCGTAGAAATTACAAAGTTTTACCCGATACATCCTTCATTATAATTTCTTCAATCCCTTTTTTTTTTAAGAAATCCTAAGATAGGTAGAGCTCGGATTTCTTTCTTTGTAGAAGATTCAAATTCTTTGTAAAAATAAAGGAATTACAATGGAAAACAGGTAATGCATTCCTGATTTGACTTGACCGGCAACACAGCTGTTGAACAGTCACGTGCGTGTTTCAAACGGCCTTTAATAACGAACTGTGTCGGTGCGTTGCCAATCATACAATCGTAATCTCGAGAGAAAGTTAGCCCGTTCCTCCCCATCTTCACGAAGAACAAAACTTTCCATACTGTTCAATTTGGTTGAAAAATTTATGAGAAACAATGAGAACATTTCATAAATAAGAATAAAAACCAGTGACTCTTATGCTTCTTTTATCTAATAATTTGATTTATTTATGAAGTTTTTTGTAATTTAACTTTCAAAAGAATTTTTCCATTTCAAATTCTTTATTTGTACAAACTTAATTTTATACAAAGATAATACGATCGAAAAAAAGATTTATATAAATGAAAATTTCAGAAAA
>Ga0157363_1004352_pt1 | contig 13053 bp, 4 predicted proteins | sample AttsexASBM1_FD_111477 | JGI IMG/M metagenome (GOLD analysis project Ga0157363, IMG submission 111477) | Fungus gardens microbial communities from leaf cutter ant in Ribeirão Preto, State of São Paulo, Brazil - Atta sexdens ASBM1 | ecosystem: Host-associated > Fungi > Mycelium > Unclassified ...
ACAAAGAAAATATTATTCTCAGGCAAATAAGAAAGTTTCTATATCGAAGTTTGCCAATTTCTGTATGCGAATCGTGTAGTTATTATATATTGATGAAGCACAAAATTGTTTTCTATGAGATGCTCAAAACTACGAAGCGCATCTTTCTTAAGTTGCTTATTATTAATTCAGAATTTTATTTTTACTTTTTTAGAATTTAATATAAAATAACGCACTTTATGAAAAATAGAAAATTTTACTTTATTGGTAATGTATTTAAAAAAAAAATTATGCAAAGTCTAGATAAAAGATCCATTATCTCAGAAATGATGACAGATGCGGCAAAATGCCACAGGACTATTTCGATTTCTCTCGACAAGACTTACGAGAAAAGTCTTGCGTATCGAAGTCGTATCTATCACCGTTATCGAGAAAATAATCTCGATGTCTAGACATGTGTGTCACTTTTTTACCAAAGAGTGTATAAATATAGTTTCATGTAAAAATATAATTTAAAAATATAGTTTTATTTTACATATGTAAAACTTATTTTACTATGTTTATTTTAACTGTGATCAAAGTTACTTAACACTTCTCTAATATTTTTTCATCTTTATTTTATGACAAATGGAGAGACATTAATTTTTCGTACATCAAGTAATGAACTATCTTTTATGATGATTTAAGTCATAAGGCTGCTCGTACTAATTTAAAATTCTCTAATTACTAATTTAAAATTGAAACTTTGCGATACGCACGATTTAAAATAATCAACGTACTTGTCACAGACATAGTTTTTATGTTCAACTGTTTTACGGTAATGTACTAATGCAGCGTTTAGATTTATAGCATGAAGTCGTGCCGCAAGTGCAATGTTCATCGATCTCGCAATTCATTACCGCAAGCAATCAATCTGTATAATTTGCACGCGCCACTGTGAACACAGTATTACTTCCAATAGATTTGGCCGGTAATCGCACATGATTCACTCGTTTGTTTAACCGAAAGAACACAGCCGCGAAATCAACGGCCGTTATTCCATTTTATTATACGAACTACAGAAGCGATTAGTTGAGCGCACCGATGACATTTATCGCTGTTTGCCAGAATTATCAAATATCTGCAGCGACAATCATTTCATATTGTACTACGAACTTTTATACAAACGGTAGAGTCCCTATTTCAAACCAAGCGTTTATTTCGAATCAAAAAGTTTCCATAGCTTTTAATTATTGAGCTGAGCCGGGCATGATTCAAATTTTTTCCGGTTCTCCTCTCAATTTTTACTTGTTCTGTTATTCCTTTTGATGGGACAAGGCTTTTTCGAGCTATTGTCTCTTACGAACGATGAATAAGTAATATAGTCAGTAATGTTTCAGTAAAGCTGAAAAAACGGATACCATCGGTTTAAAAAAATGGAATATTGAAAAATAGGAGACTATAGTGGATATTGGAATATCGAATATCGTACCGTCTAAAAACTAAATTAAAACGGCAACAAATATTGGCATTTCTTCCGTATCGATAGTGACAAATTACTAGGCTTTTTTACTTATAAATGTTACTATTTATGAATGATACATAGTATTAATAACATTATACAGAATATTTTAGTTAAGAAGCGATTTGATAGATATATGTAATCATAGATCTATTTTATAGATCCGATAATGTTTAATTGTAATAACAAGAGAAGTTCAAAGAATTATTCGGATAACTGAGTTAGTTTTGTTTGTACAGCATTTGAGCAATTTTTTTGTTATCGTTATTCTTTGCAAATTAGTCGAATAATTCAATTGTAAGAGGTGAACTCTTAAGTTCGAAAATTGCATCCATTACATCTAGCATATATCTGGAATGTCCAAGTAGCTGGTATTTTCCTCGTTAGAAACTGGTAATGTGCAGATCATACGCTGGGTGACAGCCGGTGTCTGCGGCAGATGAAAAAGAAATATCACGTTTCGAGTTGTACGATACGAGCGTTTGGATTTACATCGCGCGTACGTTGCAATAAAAAGGCATAGTCCTGTCGAGATTCCGAGAAAATATTAATGCACTGGGAGAGACACACGGTCGTATACAACATAAGTCACGCGCTTCTTGCCGCCAACTGTTATTTATAGTCGGCCCGTACGGATGTGCAATTTTTCAAAGTTTTCGAACTTTTGCGCGGCGCGCGCGAATCGGAACGTAGGAAATTTTTCGTCTGAGAATGCCAGAGTTGACTAGTACTTTATTGAGATTTTCTTTAAGTTTTCGTTTCGCGATGCTGTATATCTTTGTTACTGTTTATGAAAAGAGAAAAATCAAGAGAGAAAAAGACAATGAAAGAATAAAAAAGCTTATTCTTGATGTCAGTTAAGTTTATATTTTTAACGCCATATATTCTAAAATAAATGTTATATGAATCATTCGATTGTTTATTTAAGATGTGATTGCCAATATAATTTCTTTTGAATGTAACATACAAATGTAATATGTAAGTGTTGTGATTTTTTTTTTTTATAATAATTCATTAAGTTGACGAGGCACTTAAAGCAACTGGAGGATCAGAAATGCTTGAAATTTTTGATGATTTTTATAACGAACTGAATAAATGGGATAAATCGAATGTGAAATTTTGAACGATATTTATAAAATATATAAAGAGTGAAAAAATGGCTTTTTATTTTGACAAATACTTATATAAATATATGATACACACACACACACACACACTACGAACAATTCTGTTAAAATATTTCATTTCGAGATATTAATTCTTTCATTGTGAATAGCTTTGCTTTTTAAAAAATTTAACTTTTTAATAAAAGCTTTTTAATAATAGCTCCTATTTTGTTAATTTTTATTTAATTTATTTTAGATAGGTTTATTCTTTTTTCTAGCTAAAAATCGCCATGATCGGGTCACTAAGAATTAAGATATTATTGCCAAATCTCAAAACAAAATATATTGACAAAAAATATATATATTTTTTTATATATTTTTATTTTTTAATTTACATAAACATCACTGAAAACTTCACTTTTAAACATTTATTCAATTTATCATAAAACTCAAAAATTTTGAGCAATCTGATCCTTCCGTCAGTCTCTTTAATTATAGAAAGAAAAGTATCTTATAAGTAAACTAAAAGTGTGTGGGATCTGTCGAGAGTTCCGAAGTCTCTTAAAGAAGACTTAAAAAAAATTGTCGTTAATTTTATTCGATGTTCTCTCGTCGCGAATCTTACAAAGGGTAGGAATTCCGTGGCTGGTCGTTTCTCCTTCATAATGATTAGAATAAGGATTCAGCATTAACTTTCTCAACTTGTCGAGTATCGTCGACTTAATGAAATTCTCCGTCTGCTAAAAGTGGGGAGCGACTTTGTTCGCGTCTTTATCGCGAAAACGACCGAGCGCGAAGCTGCCAGAGCTCGCCGTTTAGAGAAGCTCATATCATCGTGCGGTCCAGATATGCTGTCGGAGATCGTTACGCCGGGAGCAGAGAGAGCCGGTTGCAACGGGCGTTGTAACCAGGGTAAAGAGAACGCTCGTTCGCGGCGCGGTAATCTATCTTGCCCCGAGCGTGTTTTCGTAAAAGTGGTTTAACGATAAACAGATATATAGTCAAGCTCGTGCCTAATAAAGCAAACGCGGCGCGAGAATACTGTAGCCAGTGTGCGGAACGATATCTTCGAAACTGACATCGCGCAATCTCTGAAGCCGCGCTCGGCTGAATTGTCCTCGATTTGTCAACTACAAAGGAGAGATTTCTCTCTTTTCTTTTGCTACTAATCTCTTAAATACCATATATTTCTTAAGCTTTATTACATCGAATATAAATGCTGCTAATTCGTAGTTGAAACAGTCATAGATAATATGATGACGATGTTGAAAGAATAAGGACAGGAGCACAAATTGTACAATGCATAATGCATAATGTATAAGAAAATCAATCAAAATTTTTTATTTCGTGGAAGAAAAGAAAATGAAGGATTTTAGTTCATTTTTTATGCATTATTTGTTACATGTTATATAAGATTCTATGCTGCTACTGTAAGATCATCTGTTTTTTATTTTTAAATAATTCACGAAACTCACGTCCATATTGAAGATCAGACTCTATCGTTAAAATTGAAATTGTGTGTTCCACTTGACGTTTGCAACGCTCGCAAGCATCATTTCAGCTTTGTTGCTTATCAAATGTTAAACAAGAATAAAATGATGCACGCGAGCGTTGCAGACACCAAGTGGAACGCACGTACAGTCAAGAATTCGTTGTACTGCTGCAAAATTCTTTATAACAAAAGTATACATGGTCGCAAATTTCACAATTGGAATGGAGATGGGATGGAGTAAATACAAAACAGATTTTGGCAGAGTTCTTCCATTTTACGGATATTTTGCAAATCTGTTAACGGTTGCCTTTCAGACTAAAGCGACGCATGTAGCACCGCACTCTCGATGGAGAGGACCGGCCGCGATGGCAAGCTGCGTCGATCGCGGGATTACCACCTTCGAAAAATGCGCGCTTTGGAAACGGCGGCAGTAAGCCGTGCACAAGCGGATAAAAACTGCGCACGTGTGATGTTGCATATTGACAGCATCACTGCCGATACGTAACGTCGTTTTCGACTTCGCGCGTGAATTCACGCGAATTTTTCGCGATCAAATCATCTTCGACATCTATCGCTCTCTGAGCATGTATCGACATCTCACGGGAGAAATTCACATTATTTCTCTAGTGATGTTTAGATAAAACTTATACTTTGGAAGAAATATTTTTTACAATATTTTAATTTTCTTAAGAAAATTACCATAAAAATATCAAGTCTTAAAATAACTTATAGCAACTGTCTCATAGCGGTTAATTAAAGGGAAAGAGGAATGACAAACTGCAGAAAATATAGTCACGATTTTTTTATGGAATTGTAATTTAATATAAATAGTTGATTAGGTATAGATTTAATTGGAATACGCCGATCAGTTGCTCTGATTCGTTTTTGCTCGAACCTTAAAAATATCTCTGGTGGAATCACAACATCCCATGGTTTTCTTTAAAATCTTTTGTTCTCTAGAAAAGGAAAATAAAAAGTATTGTTCAGGTATTCAGAAGTTTTAAAGTTCATTATTTTTACATTCTTCTATCAATCTTACAAGGATATAACTAATTTAAATTTAACATAACAAATTTAACATAACATAATAACATAATAACATGTAAATTTAACATAATATACTAGTAAAAAAATAAAATATAATATATACTATAGTAATAAAAAACTATAACTATAAAATTAATATAACTATAAAATTAAAATTTTGTTTGAACCTCATCTATCAACTTGTGTATTTTAAATTATCTACATACTTAAAGGTTAAAGGAAGTACAACAGAAATTAAGTCTCTCTTTTCCTCTTCAACAGAACTTATGAAAACTTTTTCAAAGTACAATCTTCTCCATGAACCACGAAATTCATCGTCGCAAAATCGCTGGAATATCGGGAATGTGGTAACACTGCGAAAAAACAAATCATGCGTTATGTCGGTTAGGGGATGGAAGGGATCGCATAAAGAGTGGTTCAACAGGTTGAGAAATAGGGAAGGAAACTTCACCGTGATCACCTTTGGCGAAATTCAAAGTTTGACATGAAAAGAAAAAAGATTTTTCACCGACTCCTTCGACTCATCAACCCTATCAACCTTGCTCTCCGCAAAACCCTTTCCCAGTTTCGAACAGCTGGGCACCCTCGAGAGCGGCCGCTACTTATTTCCAATCCCTTCTAACAGCTTGCTCGTAATATCGCTAATACCCATTATATTAAAGTCTAAATTTTTCGTCTTTGTCTTTCTTTTTTATGATGAATGGAACATTGTAAAGCGCTCGTTAAGTGCGATTGCACAAAGCCAATTCGAAATGCTACTTCAATCAAAAGTCGTCATAGCAACTGTCGCGTGGCGGTTGATTAAAGGGGAAGAGGACAGACTGCAGGGGAAACAGTCGCAATTTTTTGATAGAATTTTTCATACAAACAGTCGACTAGGCATAGATCTAATTGAAATGTGTCGCGACAATTGCTCTTTAGTTCGTTCTTATCTGTCACAAAACTTGCTGATGATACATGTGACATACGAAATGACTGACATAAATGGACAATTTTGTAACATATTTATCACTGAATATACGCGAACCATATTATGTCCAATTATTATATTAAATTACTATAAAAAATGTCATGTAAAAAGCATTTTATTTAATTTTATTTCCCTAGTAACATTTGATATATATTTTTTTTGGAATACTATTTCCCTGAATTTTAATAACAATTTTGCATTAAATTGTACTACTGCGTCAATATACAAGGTGTCCCAAAATTCGTGCATTCGGAGTACAGAACATGACTTATACTTTATGCTAAAACAAACAACTTTTTCCTGTAGTAAAATTACATTCGATAAATACATTTTTGCATTTACTCGTATAACTTCCTGCTCTCCTGCAAAAACTACTTGCCAGATGCAATTTTACTAAAGAAAAAAATTGTTTTAGCATAAAGTAATGCGCGAATTTTGGGATTGTGTATATATATATATATATATATATATATATATATATATAAAATGCTAAAGGATTAAGTGGTTAATTTTAAAACGGCATATTAGGCTATTCTTGTCGGTAGTAGTCTAAATCGAATGTTGAGAACTTTTTTACATACGTATATCTACTTGTAACTCCTGCCTTATGCAAATTCAGTGTTCCAGAGTTTGATTTATACTTCTTTTAAAATAAATGGTTCATATTATTCTTGCCTGAACGAACGGAAATCAATAAGAATGATAAAATACAGATCTGCGCCCGGAATAAAAGAATTTCCTTTATCTTTCCACGCATCGATTAATCTCGAATACACATAATTAATTCAAAGTTCATTATAGTCGTCAATCGACAGCAATTAATTATTGATGATCAATTATTGGCGACAGTTACTTTATTTTTCGAAGTGAAAATCAAGTATTTATCATAAAAACGGTGATTCTTTAAATTTTATTACTTGGATGATTATATTTCTATCTTGAAAAACTAATAATTTATATTTATTATTTTCATTCTGTAACATTTTATATTACTTTTTAACTATGACTAAATGATTATAAATTGTACGATTGAATTAGCTTTTTTATACCATCGGTAATTCGAGGACGAAATTTTTTACATTGAGCATGCAAAAGCGAGAAATCCGAGGAATGTTCTCGCGCTGTATTTAGATTATATATGGAGTTTTCCGATTTATCGTGCGGCATTTGCGTATTTATCAGTCGGCTCGTATAATTTACGCAATTGCCTCTGTCGGTGGAAAAAATCAGCCTATGGACGAAACGATTTTATCAGATATCCATTGTTTTATTCGCCCGTGGAGAGCGCAGCAATTTCGCTACCACGCGGGGAAACACAAAGTTAACTTCGCAAACTCCGCTTTTATCGAAATTCACGTGCATCCGTCGGCTTAAAGCATTAGATTCCAATAATATTGAAATCATCCGTGCGAAGTGCCTTGGAATATCGATGCGCCAATTTTACCTCGAACGAGTGTGTTTCGCAGTTCTTTTATTCTTGAACAATCGCAATATTAAGCAATTTATAAATTTTATTAATATCTTTGACTTTTAAGATCAAGAACCTTCTGTAGCGAAAATATAATAAAACCTTTAATAAGAATTTGATTTTTATCAGTGAGGAATAAAAAATAAAAGTGAAATATGATAGAATGTAAATATTTTATAAAATAGAACGGAGAAATAATTTTAAAAAATATGAGATTTCTAATAAAAAAATTTACACAAATATGAAAAAACAGATTTAGTTTTTCAAGTGTATGTAACGTTTTTTTAAATTATATTTATAACAAAAGAATATATGTTTTATATTTTATTATAATATTATATATTTAATATCTTTATTAATTATAAAAGTAATATATATGTTCCTGAATCGAAACATTTTGAAAATTCTTTCTGAGATCACAAGTCTCTCCTTGTAGTAACATTACGCCAAATAAAATTTCGTTTCAAAGATACGAATGTCTTACGAATTTTTCGCGATGTAGCATGTAAGATAAGACTGGTTTGGAGTTTCAGTATTTTTGCTTTCTTCTCGAGTTGAAACCTTATAAAATTTTCAAAAAGATATTCAAATTCTTTATTGTACTAAAATTTACTTAAATATATTTATCTTTATAGATATATTTCTCAAATGGATAATTTTGACAGCATGCACACATATTATAAAATGTTCAGTTAGACTTAAAGAATCTCATACTTTATATGAGGACATAATATCTATAGACTCTTAATCTTTATCGTTCTTATCATATCATGCGGACATAATTCGCCGGAAGTGGCAGATGACGTGCAGCACCACCAAAAGAGATATCAATAAAATATCCATTACAAGAGCAATTTAAAGCTCAAACAGCCACGTATCTCTCGCCACTCAACAACAAAATCCAATCTTGCGCTTGTGTCGTAATGATTATATCGTCATAATACCGGGTGTCTTCGAACGGTGGTTCTTATCTGAGTGCTGCGACGCAATTCGATACGACGCTCACGGAACAATATCATCGAGAGCAAATTTATAGATCGTGGGAAAGGTATGTGCAAACGCGCTGGATGAGATGAGCGAAAAAGAGAGAGAGAGAGGGGGGGAGGCCGAAAAGACACACAAACTGCGATAGGGGTGATAAGGAAGAAGAGAGGTAGGAAGAAACGCGCTATGGCTGGTGGCAATGTGCCAACGATCGATTGCAAGTACACAGAACGCGCGCCGCGTGCTTTATACGCTTGTATACCGAGTAGAGAGAAGGAAAGAAAGAGAGGCAGAGAGAGAGAGAGAGAGAGAGGGGGGGAGGGGAGTAACTCGTAGCCGATGCACCCATGTTTCCGTATACATACGCGACGAACGATATACGCAAGAGGGTTAATAAAACCTTGTGGCATACACACACAACGCACACACATACACACACGCACATTTTCTCTATCTATCTATCACTCTTCTCTCTTCCTCCCTCTCTCCTCTCTCGTTCTCGCGTACGCATCCCGGAACTAAAGCAAACACGGCGCACGTCACTTGTACTGTGAAAAGAGCGCGAAGCGAATCGCCATATCGACAACTCGGAAGAGATCCCGGATCGTCTTCGCAAGCGATGATATCCGTCGTGATTCGACTCGATCATTGCAGACGTATGACTCTCCACAAGACTCCGATTCTTGAATACTCCGAAACTTGCGAAAGGTACCTTCTTGCGAGAGGTATTAATATAAATAAATACGCAGAATTAGAATTGGAAAAATCGCTCATTGCGAGAGCATCAAGTGTATGGAACAATATTAAAATGCTCTGCACGTTGGCTTGCAAAATATGATGGAAAAAGCGAAATGTCAGATTTTAGATGATAAGCGAGTTTGCAACAAAAATTTTTTTTTATGCCGTTATTTATTACGTTATCTGTAGCAAGCATCATTTTGTTATGAGCAACAGTTTATCTGATAGCGAGATAGCTTTATACGGATCATAGTGGAAAATGTTTCTTTAAAGTTCTGAGAGCTTACAATACGCTGCGCAAGAATATCGGAAATATGCGATGCACGTAGTAGTAAAGAATTTATGTAGATGCGCGACGCATTTTCTCTTTTTCTCTCCTTTTCCCTTCTTCTGTCTTCTCTTTTCCCATGAGCGTACGTTTGCCTATGTGTACCGTAGCTTATATTATTTGTGTACATGGTATCTCATAAAGGCTGTCACAAGTCACGTGGCTTCCATATTGTACCAATTTCCTAGGCTTGGTAAATGTTGCTGCCGCAAAAGGAATATTTATACAGAAGAATTTGGTAGACGCTGATTTTACGTTCAACTTTCTTTCGTATGTTTCATGTCTTCTTTCTCTTACAAAAAAGAACTGTAATTTTTCATAATCCTAATCTTGGTTTTTCTCTGAATTGAATTAAGATTTATTGATCATAATTTCACATTTATTTATTCGATAATAGAAAATTACACGCGATACATAGCTTGCATAGTCTTCGTGTAAACTACAGGAACCATCTTTTGACGGATAATCTATGTTAACAACGTGCAATCTATATAGAATGTTCGTGGTTTCCTATGGTATGGTTTCTCTTCCTCTCTCATGATTTCGTAAAGTAAAGAGAGATAATACAAAAGCCTCGTGCTCAAAAGAATTATAAATTAAATTTATAATCAGGTGATCGAAGTTATTTTGAAATCAATTCAATAAGCGCTTAATCGTATTACAGCTAACGATGATTGTCATTAACGGCGAATATCGCACAACGTAGATTTCTACTTTTTAATTTTATTATATATAATTGTACATTACACGTTGCTAACACAGGACAATCTAAAATAATGCGATGAAACGAAATACTAAATTAACAAATTTCTCTCGGGCGCATTAGCATTAGCTTCGTATTTCGGGCTAGTCGTGCAAACGCGAATGTAGCGGATAAAATTTACCGCCGACGTTTTGCCGTGATGTATATTTGCATAATTTAAGGAACGTTGCTTAGGTACTTAAGCAGGTGTAACGCGAGTATCTTTTGTAACGCGATACTAGTGAATTTGCGTTACCGTAACATATATACGACATCGTCCCGCCATTAACTTTATACAATGACGGTGACTGACTCCTGAATAATAGACTCCTTGGTAAATTTAAGTTGACTTTTTTTTATAAATTTAATAAAATACTACTATTGAAGTCACGATTTTTCCTAGCTTTTAATATTAAATATACCTTGCGTATGTATCTTATATATATTAAAAAGTGAATTAAATTACATGAAATTAATTCGCTAATGGGACAAAAACGATTCTGTAATTTCATGAAGATTGAATTGCTATAGAAAATATGGATATAATACTTTATACGCGGATAAAAAGTGATCATAAAAGAATCATATGTAATCGCGATACGAGCGCGAATGGTGCTTTAATAAAATTTGATTCGGCTCAAGTTGAAAACTTAAGCAAATATGGGAATACTCATAGCGAAAGCCCATCAGCAATGCCCATTATTTGCTCTCTGCCATTTGATGCTTTAAAATTGCAGTTCTCACAGGAATTTAATATATTCGAGTCTATTTGCGAATTACTGAAATAATTTTGGAGGTAAGCGTCTTTTTTTGTGGGGAGAGGGGAGGGGGAGGTTGCATTTTCACTCTTTCTGCTTTTCTTTTTAAATATTTACATATCTGCGTATATTACTTGATTTTGCGATGTTTATAGATATCAGATAAATTATATTATTGCATTAATATTAAAATATAATTAAATTATATTAATATTATATTACGTCTGGGAAATTACGTAGCTCAGCACACGATAATATTTTATTTATTACACTTTTAAAAATGCAAGTCGCATAAAATTTCAATTGCTAATAACGCGGAAGATATTCCTGCTCTCCGAGTTTTGTCAAGAGAAAGTTCACTTCAAATTGATCGAAGAAGTAGGCAAAAGGGAATGCAGAGAACCCAGAGACGCCCTATGAAGGAGCCGTGCGAGTGGAAACGCGATCGGTCGAGAGAAACCGTCGACCGAATTCGTCGCGAAGTGCTTTTATTGCGCTTTTTATTGCGCGTTCGATCGAGCTTTCGCAGATAGCACTTCGGTTTCTTAAATCCTTGGTACGAGAGAACGTCGCGCAGGTATTCCCGGCGTGATCTTTCCTTCGTCCTTCGGCTTTCCGTCCGTCCGTCCTATCGGCATCTCGGAGAGAGGTAGGAATTTCAGCCGATCCTCCATATCGGTGCGTTACGATCTTGTTAGCGGTAGAAGGGACCCTCGTTTAAAAAGGTGAACATATTATAAGCCGTCGAAACGTCCAGCTGTGGTGCGGATAGCTACTTCTTTTCCTCAAACAATTTTTTTATACAGGCATAAATATGTTGAATAATCGTCGGTCGTTTTGGGTATTAAAGAAACCATTTCCTGTATTTACAGAAGTCTTAATGCCATGTCGACCAATCCGAAAGTGGCTTTTTTTTTTATGAAAGATAACATCAATTACGACATTCCTGCCGTCGTGTACATTTAAAACATTATTCGATAATCGCCGTTAAAGTTACGCGCCGCGTATTTATATATTTTAACTTTGTTATAATCCGACTGGAGGGATATTCCTGTTTCCTTTGCCTTTCTTTAGTCCTTCCTCTCCTGACCATGTCTCATTACCGAAACCGATATGAAAGTACCATTAAGTTGCGTGCAGTAACGGCGGGCCGGCTCCATAAAACCGCGTCGGGTAATTAAATTTTATTGTGTACGCATTATCTGGATAATGTTCCCTCTCGATTCTGCTTTTTAAAATCGCGGCCTTTCCTGTTCGAAATACGCCGTACAGCGTACTGTGAAGACGAAATCGCGATTTGCGAAAAAATTACGCTAAAGTTTTGAAGCTGGGGAATCGATTTATCCGGACGGACACGTGCAACGCGAACGTAAAAAAAAGATACCTGGCTGTTATTAATTATTTACGTAGCTAAACTTTGCCGCGGGTTCCTGCGGTTCTTGCAAACCTACGCTTCCTTTTAATTGCACATTCTTTTTTACATTTCCCGTATTTAAAATGAAATATTCGTTTGTTTTGATAGCTGGAATTGAAATACACTAGAACAGCGTTGTTATTAAAGAAACGCCAGCTTTTTTAGTTGTAAATCTTTGTGTTATTGTAAAACGACACGTGCATTATAAATTTGTCCAAAGAAAGAAGAGAGGTTGTTATAGATAAAGTACACAATGTACAATTTTCCAAGGAGATCTTAAATTTATATTTCTTGATGTTTTCAATGAGAAGTAGACAAGGTCTGTGAAGATACTCGACATTGATAGCTTTCGAAAACAATGTATATCATTTTTAATAAACCGTTAATTTAAAGTTGATTTAACGAACGATTGTATTCAAACGGATTTCTGTTCACTAAATATTAGAGATTTGCGATCTCTGAATCGATTTTTTTGTAAAAAAAATTGCTTCGAATAGCAATCTTTGTTAAAAAAAAAAGATAATTA
>Ga0157363_1004353_pt1 | contig 13053 bp, 17 predicted proteins | sample AttsexASBM1_FD_111477 | JGI IMG/M metagenome (GOLD analysis project Ga0157363, IMG submission 111477) | Fungus gardens microbial communities from leaf cutter ant in Ribeirão Preto, State of São Paulo, Brazil - Atta sexdens ASBM1 | ecosystem: Host-associated > Fungi > Mycelium > Unclassified ...
ATCACTGTTCTTGACCACAAATTGTATGTAGGAGAGAACTCTCTTTGAGCTGTATTGTATCACATTGTATCATAAGCTCTCTATCACAGTACTTACTGCAGGTAAGTAGTTGTTAGTTGTCCATACTACACTATGCTACTATCTATTTGAACAATCATTAAAAGATGTAAAGGATACTGAGATAAATTTGAATAATGTCCTAATTATGACAAGGGACTTCAATATCAAAGATAATAATTGGGATCTATCTTATTCTCATTATTTGTCTCATACAGATACTCTACTTGAATTAGCTGACAGCTTTGGTCTTAACTTATATACACCTATTAACCCAGATTCCACTTGATTTTCAAATAATTCTCAAGATTCAAATTCAGTACTAGACCTTATGTTTCTCAAAACAGGATCAGAGAAATTCAATAACCACTTAATTTCTCTAAATCTTTGAAGTCCATCAGATCATACATCTCTGTTATTATTGTGAAGGAAGGATTTATTTAAAAGAAGAAACAATCCATTATTAAAAACAGTAATAAAGAGAAAGAATTCATCAATAAGCTCATATATAGGTTAGGGTCTATGTAGACAACTAACATTACCAACTATATACAACTTGAATGCATTACTCAAGAATTTGCTTCTACTGTAGAAGATGTTTGGAACAAATTTTCTAAACTGATCAACATTACCAAAAGATTGAAAGCTTGGTGGAACAAAAAATGCAATAGAGATCTTGCCATATATCATATGTCTAAAAGTAGAACTAATTGGATGAAATATAAGAAGACAGTCAAAATAGCAAAAAGACTTTTTTTTGACAACAAAATCATATTGTCCAACAAGAGACCATGAAATCTTATAAATAAGTCAAAAATTGCAAATTACTGGCCATAGAGGCCATCAAGTTCAATGGTCTTCCATGCAATTATTTAGATGATCTGTGGAATATATTACACTAATTGTACAATTCTGCTCAAAACTATTATATTGATCCCATATCCTTAATGAAATTCCTTTATGTCAACAAGTGGAGTAGCCTCTTTTTTCTCATACAAAACTTAAAGATGCTGTCAATAAATGCAGTAGTTTGTCTAATTCAGGCCCAGACTATATTTCATAGACCCATCTTAAAGAAATACTAAACAATGACAATTATTGTTCTGATATTGTTAATATAGCAAATACATGCATCAATGTCAGCTACTAGCCCACTCACTTCAAGAAGTCAATGTTTATCATCATTCCAAAACCAAATAAAACTTTGTATGACACTCTGAAAGCATTCCAACCTATTGTTCTCCTCAATATACTAGGAAAACTAATTGAAAAAGTAATAAGCAGTAGACTTCAATTTCATTCTATTGTATTCAACTTCAACTATCCAAACCAATTGGAAGGCATCAAGCAATGCTCAACAATAGATACCAGTATCTTCTTAACTTATCTCATATACACAGAATGGGTAAAAGGTCTTCATACAAGTACTCTTGTGTTTGACATAGTGCAGTTCTTCCCTTTCTTGAATCATTATCTACTTCCAATAATTCTAACCAAAGTGGGCTTTGACTCCAACATTTCCCTTTTCTTCTATAATTACTTAATTAATAGACAAATCCAATATATTTGGAACAATTACATTTCTCCCTGCTTTAATGCTGACATTGGTGTTAGGCAGAGCTCTGCTCTTTCACCTATTTTATCTGTGCTTTATATTACTCCAATTTTTCACATTCTAGGAAAAGAAACAAAAAATCTATCAATTCCAATTCCTATTTTTTTCCTTTCATTTGTTGATAACAGTCTTCTTATTTCTCAGAAAAACTTTTTTGATAAATCAAATGCAAATCTTTTTTGTAGTTATAATAATATTTTTTCTCTCTTCAAGCAATTGAGACTTGTCATTGAACATGACAAGTCTGAGGTTTTTCATTTTTCTAGATTGAGAAAGAACTTTAATCCCCCTCCTTAGATTTGAGACTTTTAGAAGGCACTATTCTCAGACTAAAGAATACCTGGCAATACTTGGGATTTTTCTTTGACAAAAAATTTTTGTTTCAATACCACACTCACAACTATGTTAACAAAGTGTTATTTACCACCAAGAGCATGAAAATGCTTGGAAATTCAATAAGAGTATTATCACCAGTGCACAAACAACTTTTATTCTGTACATGTGTACTCTCTATTATGTTATATGGTTTTCAGCTCTGGTATTTCAAAGAAGTGCTATTATACCATCCTCTAAAGAATCTGAAAAAGATACAAAGAAGAGCAGCCTTTTGAATTACAGATACTTTTTGCACATCACTATCATGGGAAATTGAGGCTATCACTAGTCTTATCCATTTATCTTCATCTTGACAAGATTAGCAGTAGACATCATTTCAAAATGTCATCTCTTCCTAAACAACATGCTATTAATTCCCTTTTGGACAAACATTATTCTAAGAGAGCCATATCTCATTGTATGGCAATCTCTCAACTTATAGCTTTATACTTCATCATAATATCAAAGGATCTAAAATAATTCTTCAATAGAGACCTCAATAATATCATCAAATTTTGGGATTGTCTGGATAGTGTTAAGTAGTTCTTATATATGCTTGTTAACAAAGAAACAAAGAATTTCAAAATTAACCCTGTTTTCCCAAGCAAGTTATTATAAGAGTTCAGCAAAAAAGAAGAATACAATTCTATCATTCAAAAATGGCAAATGATATTCCAAGCATCAGAGTTCAAAGAAAGAAAATTCCTCAAGTTAAATAATGATGACAACTCTCCAATTTGCCCTACTTACTCCAAGAATAGAGCCTGGCTAAAACATTTTGGCTCCTCAAAGTCATTATATGCTCAAACTATCAGATTGGTTACAAATTATACACAAATTGGTGAATATAGGCTTAAGTTCTTTTTCAAAGAACCTATTGCATACCTTTGTGGTGATTATCCTATTAAGACAAGAAGATATATTTTATTTGAATGTCTACAGTACAAAAAGTCTTAGAATTCAAAAAGAAAGTCTCTGAAAGATATATTCATATATTCTTAGTTTTCTTTTCTTTTCCTGTATTTTTATCTCTTATTTTTATTTTTATTTTATTTTATCTTGTCTTATCTAAGTAGTTATGTTGTAACTACCATGGTCTATTACTGTATTCCATGTAATAAATTGTTGATTTAAAAAAAAAAGAACTATTAGTTATTTCTTATGTAATCAATCAACTCACTGACCTATAGTTGTGAAACAGTAATCTCTGTCTTATTTCTATTTTTGGGATTAATAAATATCTGGAAGGTGATGCTAAAAACATCACTTGCTCACTTCATAAGATTGTTGTCAGACATGTAAAGCTTGAATGCTAGTTTCTTTATTTAATTCCCTTTTCTTTTTATTTTTTTCTTTTATTTTCTTTATGTGGATCTAGGGTTAGGGTTAGAGTGACATTATGATCACACCATCACACATCAGTCACATCTGATGATATGGTCACAGTAATGGTCACAAGTCACAAGATCACAGAAAAAAACATAAAAGGTTCTGAAAGAATGATATTATACAATATGTACAATACATATTGACCTTAAGGTAAACACATGGTTGTTCAGGGTAGGCTAAAGAAGTAGTAGCACAGACCATGGTAGTTGAGTATATAAGGTAGACAATCTTGTACAGAGTTCTCTATTAAGTTCTCTTATGTTAACTCTAATACAAGGTTTCTTTCTTTGATTAACTCTAAGATTATTGAATTGTAACAATTGTGGCTTTTGTTAAATAATGCAAACTAGAGGACAAAACAGCAGACAATATCCCTCAAATTGTAGAATTTGGTTTTATGGCATGGAATCTTCTATTGGCAATTTACAAATTAGGCTAGGACAAGACTTTTAGACAAAGTATCTCCTGGCAATTCAACAAGATACATACAAACAATATGGCTTCCAGCAAATTGTCTTCTAACAAATCAACAAAATAAAAAAAAGTAGATATTTCTAGAATTCTTCTTCCAATTCCTCTAAGGCCTAGCAAAAGTATCCTAGCCAAATCTAAATTTTACAATAAGAATTCATCATTACTATCAAACTCCAAATCTTACATCTGTTAGATATAATTCATATTTGAAGGCAAAAGTCTACAGAGTTAGCTCAGAGAAGCATAGAGTGTAGAAACTCCATGCAATGAGCTCAGTAATGTGGACTTGTCAAAACAACCTTGGCCTCAACTTATGTATTGTGCCTTCTATAAGCTGTGTGTCAGAATTGAAGATGATGGACTTGGTTTCTATTTTATTTTCCTTTATTTTCCTTTTATTTTCTCTTATTGTTATGATTGAGTAGAAGACAAAGAAGACAAAGTGTGACACAGTCACAGGTCACATGACACAGTCACAGAAGTCACATGCTCATGTAATATGAGGGAACAATGTAAAAGGTTCTGGATAAATGATGTCATAACAACACATAGTATATATGTTGGCCTTAAGGCAAACACATGGTCTTTAGGGTAGGCTAGAGAAGTAGTAGCACAGACCATGGTAGTTTAGTATATAAGGTAGATGTTTCTGTATAGAGTTCTCTATTGAGTTCTCTTGTATTACTCAATACAAGAGTGTGTCTTTTACTCAACACAGAGTCTAAAGTTATAATACTGTGTGGTCACAATTTCAAAAGATGGCCTTGTAAGAAGTTATAAGAAGAGGAGTAAAGTATGTTGCCATTAACACTGGAGATTTAGCATCAACTTTAGTTGATTATCAAGCTAGCTATTACAAAGTAATCACCAGCCTTAAATACATAAAGTAATAAAAAGAGTAATTAAAACAAATCTCTGAGCAAATGTTTCAGTAGTGAAACACTAAATAGGAGTTTAGATTAGAAAAAAGAAAACCTCATATAAAGTCTGAGTAATTTTGCAAAGTTTGAAGGTGATAATTAGGTGATGGAAACAGATAAAAATAACCATGGATTTTGACACAAATAAAGCCAAATAACCATAGGGATTTGATGTTGTATTGAAGTCAGACATGTTCCAGAGTTTGAGATATGACAACATCAAATTATATACTCAAGCCTCCAAAAGAAATATAATCAACAAGATAGAAAACAAAGATAAATCAAAGTTTAATATGACAACTAAGAATCTCTCTCATAAACAGATTATTATCCCAATAGGCATGAACAACATAGAAAGAATCATCATTCAAGCAGGAAAACATGTTGAAAACATTAACAGGTTGTTGAAAAGTATTAAATCTGAAATTGTTGCTGATTATATTCAGCTAGACAATAAAGGTATCATTGTTACTACTGACAAAGTAGTGGTGTCTTCTGATTTGAATATAATATCAAGGACCTGAATTATGTAAATTCAAGCAACATTATGAGCCCAAGACTTCTGCAATCAAAATCTTACCTTAAGATCCTAGATATTCTATACTTTGTGGAAGATACTAACCTTCCTATTATACCTGATATTATAGAATAAGTAATTCAAAACAGTCACATCTTTAACAACTTGGCAACTTGGTTTTGGCATTATATCCCCAAGTTATCAAGGTCTTTCTGAAATCTGACATGGTGGTAGTATTAGAGCTGAAGACAATGGACTTGTTAATTCTATTTTTCTTTCTTATTTTTTTTCTTTTATTTATATTAGATGTAACATCTTTTGTGAACATGATAGATAGCTATATTTATGTAGAAGACTTGTGCTGCTGGTTCCTTTGTAATCAGTCTATGTAGAGCAGTAGTGTTGTCTAGTAAGGAAATGTCTAGTTAAGAGATTCTCTTCTTAGAGATATTAGCCAGTGTTTTTTAGGGCAGTAGTTAGTAAGGCAGTAGACAGATAGTCAGTAGACAGTGTGAGGTCAGGTAAGAAGAATACCAGCTAACACTTACAGAGGAATTCTTGAACATTTTTGAAAAGAAATAGTTTCTGTTATCAGACAACATAGCAGCAATGAACTAGAGTATTGTGGATTTGGGCCAGTTGAATTTGGAGGAGATGATTAGAGAAATAGAAGAAGAAGAGACAGTTGGAATGTTAAAAATAATAACAGAAAATAATACAAAAATATTGGAGCTGCAGAGTATGTTGGTAATGTTAATGAAAAAGAAAGAAGTAAAAAGGCAAGAAGAGCAAAGAAGAAGAGAACAAAGAGAGATGAGGAGGAGAGAATACAATGAGAAATGGGAGGAGGAGAAGCAAAGAAAAAGAAAAGAAAGAGAAGAAGAAGAAGAGAGAAAAAGGATAGATGATGAGTAGAGGAAAGTAAAAGAGATGAGAATATAAGAAGAGAAAAGAGCAGAGAAAGAGTGGAAACAACAGGAGATGAGGGAAAGGAAAGATGAGGGAAAGGAGAGAAGAGAAGAATAGACAAAGAGCAATAGAGGAAAGAAAGTGTTTTGTTTGTGGAGGTTTTGGGCATATCACCCATCATTGTAGAAATAAGAAGGAAGAGAGACTAGTACAGGTACTCTCAAATAAATTTGAAGTATTGAGAGATAGGGTGATGCAAAGGGGAGAAGGAAGTGGAAGTAAGGTAGGAAAAGATAGAAAGATGATTTTGAGGGAAGAAAGAGCTAAGAGAGAGGTAGAAATATGGTAGACAAAAGTAGAGAGAAAGAAAGAAAAAGTACTAAGAGGAGTGACAGTGAAGATTGGGTTGAAGTAGGAAGAAGATGAAGAGGGAATTGTAACAGAAGCATTGTTAGATAGCAAAGCAACAGGGCTAGTAATGAGTGAAGAGTTTATGAGAAAGCACAAATTCAGGAGGACAAAACTGGAAAGACTAATATATGTGAGAAATGTGGATGGAAAATTGAATTATATGGGGCTAATTGTGAATACAGTAGAGGCAGAGATATATTTCAAGAAACATAAGGAGAGAATGTTGATAGATGTGATTAGAGGTCAGAAATGGGGAGTTATATTGGGTATGCCTTGGCTAGCATGCCATAACCCAGAGATAGATTGGAGAACAGGAGAAGTGCAAATGACAAGATTTCTAAAAGAGTGTGGAAAGAAATGGAGAAGGAGAAGACAAACAAAGCCAGGATGGTAATAGTAGAAGAAAAGGAAGAAGAAAGAGATGAGAAAGAAGATTTGATAGAGTTGAGAATGGTGGAAGAAATGGTTCCAAGATGGTTCCATAAGTATTTGAAGGTGTTTGAGAAGAGAGAGTTAGAAAGGATGCTAATGAGAAAGACTTGGGATCATGCCATAGATCTCAGAGAAGGTTTTATGCCAAAAAAAGAGAAGATATATCCATTGTCAAGAGTAGAGAGAGAGGAAGTTCAGAAGTTTGTGAAGGATCAGTTGAGGAAGGGGTATATTAGGCTATTGAAGTCACCACAGATGTCACCAGTGTTCTTTGAGCCAAAGTCCTAAGATGGTAAGAAGAGGATGGTGCAGGATTATTGATATCTGAACAGCTGGACAATTAAAAATAATTATTCATTGCCACTGATTTCAGATTGGATAAATAGTATAGGGGGAAAAAAGATGTTTATGAAGATGGATTTATAGTGGGGGTACATCAATGTGAGGATCAAGGAAGGAAATGAGTAAAAGGCAGTATTCTCTATGCCAGAAGGGGTTTTTGAGCCAATGGTAATGTTATTTTGGTTGACAAACTCACTAGCAATGTTCTAGGCAATGATGCATGACTTGCTTAGAGATATGATAGAGAAAGAAGAAGTAGTGGCACTTATTGATGATGTGATGATAATGACAGAGACAGAGGAAGGACATGATAAAATTGTAGAGGAAGTGTTAAGGAGGATGGAGGAAAATAATTTATCTGTGAAACCAGAGAAATGTGTGTGAAAGATTGGAGAAGTTGGGTTTTTAGGGGTGATAATAGGGCCAGATGTTGTAAGAATGGAAAAGGAGAAGGTTCAAAGAGTGGTAGATTGATCAGTTCTGAAGAGTATGAAAGATATACAGAAGTTTTTGAGGTTTGCAAAATATTATAGACATTTTGTCAAAGATTTTGCAAAGATAGCAAAGCTATTGCATGAGATGATGAGAAAAAAGATAAAGTGGAACTGGGGAGAGAAGCAGCAGAAAGCATTTGAAGAGTTGAAGGAGAGGTTTATGACAGAACCAGTCTTGGTAACACTAAACTTGGATAGAGAGATGAGAGTAGAGACAGATGTGTCAGATTTTGCCATGGGTAGAGTATTATTGATGAAGTGTGAGGATGAGAAGTGGAGGCCAGTTGCCTATATTTCAAAATTGCTGAATAAAGCCAAGGAAAATTATAAGATTTACAATAAAGAGATGTTAGTGATTATTTGGTGCTTACAAGCATGGAAATATTTCTTAGAAGGAGCCAAGAATCAGTTTAAAATTTGGATGGATCATAAGAACTTGGAATACTTCATGAAAGCTCAGAAGTTAAATTGAAGACAGGCTAGATGGACCTTGTATTTGTCAAAATTTGATTTTGCTTTGAAGTATGTGGCTAGCAAGAGTATAGGATGAGTAGATTGGGTAGAAAAAGTAGAAAAATATAATGAAAACCAGGTGATGTTGGGTAAGAAGTGGCTGGAGATTAGAGCAATGGAAAGAGGACAGTTGTGAATTGAGGGAGCCAAAGAAGAAATAATTGAGAAAATTAAAAAATCAGAAGCAAAGGATGATGAAGTGATAAAGGTAGTAGAAGAAATGAAGAAGGCTGGAGTGAAGGTATTGAGAAATATGGAGTGGCAAATAGAGAATGATTTAGTGCTGAAAGAGAGAAAGATATATGTTCTAAGAGATGAAAAGTTAAGATTAGAGATCATTTAGCTTTATTATAATATGCCAATAGTAGGATATAGAGGACAATGGAAGACAGTGGAGTTGGTGGCTAAGAGTTACGAAAGAGGTAAAGTGATATGTGAAAGGATATGATCAATGTTAGAGGATGAAGAATAGAGTAGAGATGCCAGCAGGAAAATTAAGATCTAACAAGGTACCAGAAAGACCATAGCAGCATATATTGGTGGATTTTATTACAAAGCTACCAGTGTCTAAAGACTATGATTCAATTTTGGTAGTATGTAATAGTTTTTCAAGAATGTCATACTTTATGGCAACAACAGGAAAAATAACAACAGAGAGATTAACAAGGTTGTTTAGAGATAATGTGTGGAAGTTGCATAGGTTGCCAGAGAGTGTGATATCAGATAGAAGGATTGATGAAAGAGTTAAATGAGATGTTGAGGATAGAAACAAAGCTATCTATGGTTTATCATCTACAGACAGATAGATAGATGGAGAGGACAAATCAGAAGCTAGAACAGTATCTAAGAATGTATGTTGATCATAGACAAAACAATTGGTCAGAATGGTTGGCAACTACAGAGTTTGCCTTCAACAATAAGGTACATACAGCAACAAGGTCATCACTATTCAAAATCAACTATGGGAGAGAACCAAGAATGGACTTTGATATTAGGAAAAAGGGGAAGCATGTGAAAGCAGAGAAGTTTGTAAAAGAGATGAAGGATAGACATAAGAAGACAAAGGCAGCACTGATAAAGTCATAGGAAGAAATGAAAAGGTATGCAGATAGGAATAGGAAGGAGGCAGACAAGTATAAAGTAGGAGATAAAGTGTTGATAAGTACAAAGGACTTTCCAATAGAGTTGATGAAGAGAGCAATGAAGAAGTTGACAGAGAAATATAGTGGACCTTATATAGTCAAGAAAATTATATTGGAGAATACAGTAAAATTGGAGTTACTGGTGTCATTAAGAATACACCTGGTGGTTAATGTGAGAAGGATAGTAAAGTATCAAGAGCAGGTAGAGGGACAGAAGAAGATCCCACACTCTTCAGTAGAGATAGAGGAATAGAAGGAGTATGAGGTAGAGAAGATTTTGGATAGATGAGAAAGGAGAGGAAAACTGAAGTATTTAGTAAGATGAAAGGGTTATATGGTGGAAGAAGATATTTGGGAGAGGTTAGAAAATCTAAAGAATATGATGGACTTAGTAGAAGAATTTGAAGAAAGAATAAGGGGAGAAGAAATATGATGGGTGGAGAAAAGAAAAGGAAAACAGAAGGCAATAGAAGTAGATTTGAATCCAGAGGCAGATGAGTTTAAGAGGAGTGAGTTACCAGGGAAGTATACAGTGAGAATTTTGTTTAGATAGGACAATAATAAGTTTGAGGATGAGTATTTGAAGAAGTTGGAGAAAATTTGAGCAAGATGGAAAGAAAAAGAGATAGGGGAAGAGGAGACAAGTTCCTCTGGAGGTGGAATCTTAAGAGGGGGGTACTGTTATGGTGTGCTAGAACACTAACATTTTTCTTTTCTTTAATCTATTTTTTTTGATTTAATATTTCTTTTCTTTTGGATTTTCTTTTTTTCTTTATTTTATTTTGACAATGAAGAGGTACATGACTGCAATCACATGACATGTCACATGATGTGAGGTCATAGGCCTAGACTTTGGGAGAAAGAACTAGAAGGATAATGTCAGAGTACATATATAAAGCATGGTGTCCTTATAGAAGATATGAGGTTGATGCATGGTGGAAGCATGGAAAACACATGGACATTAGGATAGGGTTATTTATTGTTAGCACAGACCATGTATCTATAGTATAAATAGTATAGCAATATATCGGAGACTCCTTATCAAGTTCTCTTATAATCTCCATAACAATATCCTACTAAGAGATTTACTTCTTGTGCTACTATTGGTGTTTGTCACTAGTGGTTGCCACAACACTCAAAGAGTTAAGGATATATAGAAATTTTTAAGACTAGCTAATTACTATTGGCAGTTCATTAAATATTTTGCATTCATAACCAGAATACTACACAACTTGGTTAAAAAGAATCAGAAATGGAATTGGACAGAAAAACAAGAGAAAACATGTTTTTAGGGAGTTGAAGGAGAGGTATACCAAAGAACCAGTGTTAGCAGTACCAGACTTGGACAAAAAAATAAGAATAGAAGTCAATGTATTAGACTATACAATAGAAGGAGTTTTATTAATAGAATATGAAGATGGACAATGGGGGCTGATAGCATACTTGTCAAAATATCTAAATAAGATGAAAAGAAACTATGAAATCCATGACAAGGAGATATTAGCAGTCATTAGGAGATTGGAGAACTGGAGACATCTATTAGAAGATGCTAAATTCAAGTTTGAGGTTTGGATAGATCATAAGAATTTGAAATATTTCATGAAAGCACAAAATTAAACAGAAGACAAGCAAGATAGGCATTATATTTGTTAAGATTTAATTTCACTTTGAAACATATACCAGGAGTGAAGATGGGAAAAGTAGATGGACTAAGTAGAAGACCAAACTAGGAAATAGGAGTAGAAAAATGATAACAAAAATGAAATAAGAATAGCTTTGAGGACTAGTAAAGTAGTAGTGAAAGGACTAGAAGCAAATATAGTAGAAAAAAATAAAAAAAAGCTAGAAAAAAAGACAATAAAGCACTTAGAGTATTAGAGAAAATAAAGAAGGCCAAGGTAAGAATATTGAAGGATGAAGAATAGCAGATAAAAAGAGCATTAGTACTGAAATAAAGAAAAGTATATATATCAAAGAATAAGAAGTTGAGAATAAAGATTATTCAGTTACACCATGATGTACTGGTAGTAGGATATGAAAGAAAATAGAAGATAATAGAGTTGGTTATGAGGAACTATTGGTAGCCAGAAGTAATAAAAGATGTAAGGAAATATATGGATAGGTATGATGTGTGTTAGAGAATAAAGAACAGGATGGAAGCACTGGTGAAAAAACTAATGACAAATAAAGTACCAGAGAAACAATAAACACAATTAATGGTAGATTTTATCACTAAGTTGCTGTTAGTAGCAGAAAATGATACAATATGGGTAGTGTATGATCTTTGTCAAAAATAGTACATTTTGTGGTAACAACAGAAGGAATCTCAGCAGAGAGATTGGTTAGGTTGTTTAGAGACAACATATAAAGGTTGCATAGGTTGCCTATTAGAGTTGTGAATAATAAACTTGGTTTTATTTATTTTATTTTTCTTTTATTTTTCTTTTCTGTTTATTTTATTTTTATTTTTAGTTTTAGTTTCTTTATTTTGAACTTAGGCAAAGAGTGTGATATGATGTATCACTTCTTTCTTTCTTACCACCATCTTGTATGGTAGTGCCCATAAGAGAATTAGCAAATAAACATTTTTCCAACTCTTCAGCAAGTATTTCTCATTATTCAATAGCTTAATTCTCTCCCAGTATAACAATGGACATCAATGATGATAACAATATTAGAGGAAGACCTACTCTTTCAAGCAATGTAGGCCCTAGAAGTTTATCAATTTCTTTAAGCACTTCATCAAGGCCATATCATGAACACATAGAAATGAACAACAACCTACCAGATGTTAACATTTGGGAACCTATTGACAGCTCTCAGTTATCATACTAGGAGAATTTAGATGAAGATGTATTTGTCAGTATGGTGGCTGACACAAACTTCTCAGAGGAGAGATAGTATGTATCATATGAGGCGCCTACCCTAAATACTAGGTCTAAACCACAAGGTGAGGGTACTTCTAACAATAAATCAAATGGTGTTCCACAGAAAACCCTCAATATTCAACTTCCATATGACAAAAATCAAGCTATGAATCAAGATACATAGGATGGAGACTTCTGTTCTATTTTACTTCATAGTTCAATAGAATATATCCCATCTCATATCAATAATATCAAGACATTTCTTTGTCAAATAATGAATTATACTCAACAAGAAAGTTGAGAGAGGTAAAGTAAATGACTTTGAAGATCTAAAGAGTGTAGGCAAAGTGGCCTGGGATTTTATTTCAGCCATTTATGAATCAGAATATAATATGATCATTGCTGATAGCAATAGCAATTCTTTTAGAAACAAGGTTTTGGCTAAATGTTACAACCTTAGGCTTGGCTCAGGCTGCAACTTAGGCAAAGACTTAAGGAAGAATAGGGATGAAGTTCAATTGGTAAAGTGTAAGGAATACAGAGTAGTATCTACGCTATATATACAAGTAGTTCATGAGGCAAGTGTCTGGAGTACA
>Ga0157363_1004354_pt1 | contig 13049 bp, 4 predicted proteins | sample AttsexASBM1_FD_111477 | JGI IMG/M metagenome (GOLD analysis project Ga0157363, IMG submission 111477) | Fungus gardens microbial communities from leaf cutter ant in Ribeirão Preto, State of São Paulo, Brazil - Atta sexdens ASBM1 | ecosystem: Host-associated > Fungi > Mycelium > Unclassified ...
ACGAACTTTCCTGTAACTATCTGTAGCTATCTATCTGCATCATCGCAACGTCGGCAATACCTTCCGGGCTGATCTCGTTGAGACCCGATCAGGAGGTAAGGGGCCGTTTAACGTGCTCATGCTGAGTGCATCTCGCGTACAGGGATAGAGATCCGCGCGAGGGCAGGCGTCAGTAATGCACTTTCCGATAATGCCGCCGCCGACGTAATCGCGACGTCCATACGTGTCCGTGTTCACAGACAAGAATACTTACACGCCGATGGGCCGTCTGGTGAACATGGAAGAACATACACAGGCAGAACCGAGATTCAGCGTGGCTGCGACCGACTTATTATACCGGATTACTCCGATTTCTCCGTTGTACTTCCACAGTCGCCATCCGGTTAGCGGATGTGGATGAGCCATTAATCGCGTTACTCGGAAATCTCGTGGCATATGCCAGTGGTTCTTAGTTCGGCGGATTTGAGATTACCGACAGCTTTTAAGTAATGTTTCGAAGTTTCCAAATAATTTCTCATGTTTGGAAAATTATAGATAATTTTTTCATTTGGAAACAGAAGAGGAATGTGTGATGACGATGACAAAGACGATGAGAAAGAGATAATTATATTATTATCGTTTTTACGGGAACACTTATATAAAAATATTTATCTTCCAATTAAATGCTTTATTTTTAATCGATCTAAATTAAAAGAATTTCATGTGCGAGCAGAAATTTAGTTATATCTAGAACATAATGTCATTATGTACGTAGCCGTAGAACTTTAATTTTAGTTACCACGAAACTTAAATTTTTTTCTATCTTATTTTAACAAGGTTATATTTGGCATTTCCTAATACCATATATTACAACGGTAAACGATCGATTCGTGTTCGTGATTTTATAATTAAAGCAGTGAGATGGGATATCTCAAGCGAGTCGCTTGCAAGCTATATTATCCAGACATTAATTAAAGAGCGCCGGATATCGATCATGAATATTCGAGCTGTGCTTAATAACACTCCGATTTCGGTATGAGATATATGTACAACCGTCTATATGCACGTGTGAGGATCGAAGTACACGAACACGGCAGAGTTCTATACGCGATGTAGGATTACTCTGATTTCTCCGTTGTGTCCAACGAATTATATCCGGCTACCGGACGTGGATAAGGAATTAACCATGTTATAGAACGTGCTTTGCGAATAGGATGGTTGAGAAATCATATTATTAAGATATTAACAAGAATTGAATTAGTTATTATGTTAATATTTTAATGTAGTACACATGAATTTATGATTCTTTAATAGGAAAAATGCATTTTTTTAATAGTTTATAATGTAGTTTAATTATATACTAAGTATTACATTGATATTGTACATATACACGTATATATATATATATATATAATTTTTTCTAAATATATAATGATTTTTAAATCTGCTGTATTTTGTAAATTAATTAGTAAATCGAAATATTAATCATGTAATCTGGCTTAATTAAGATTCCACAAATATTAGATATATATTGTAAAAGAATTTTATGGTGTAATTTTTATTATATTCGTCATTTATTATATTTCATTAATAAATAACATCGTTATTTATTATATTTATTTATTTCAAACAGGATAATAGTTAACTAAAATAATATGTATATATCGATTATGTTATTCTGTAGTATGTAGTTTAAGCTTCGATTTACAAGCGTATATTATATGTACAAGTACAGTAGCACCAATACGAGTACGCAGCTGCTTTACATGCGGAACTAACGGCTTGGATTACTCCGACTTCTCTATCGTATCTAACATCCGCGCAAGTTCGATCCGGTTATCAAAATGGTTTTCAGCTAGATAGAGGTTAGATAGATTGCGAATATTGTTGAAGACTTCGTGAGCTTCGAGCTGAGCAACGAGAATAGTTCTTGACGAACAAGTATTTTAACTTTTCCATGAACTATTTCTGGATTGTTTAACGCGAGTTATCGGTAAATCTAATATCGTTTTGAAAGTATAGATATTATGCAAATGCATTTATTCATTGTTCGCATATATTTCTTACTATACGATAAACTTATATATATATTATTAAGACCATTTCTTTTATAATACATTTAAGAATTTAAGATACAAGTTACTCGAAAAATAATTTTATGTAAGCATTATAGGATTAATAGAAGGCGTGTACTATAAATATATCATAAATAAAGAACACTTTATTTTTAAATATATAAATATACATATTTATATTTGAATATTAATTACTACTTAGAAATTAATTATAGTCTGATTTGACTTTGTTTTTTGATATTATCAAATATATTAAAAAAAAATTGCGAAAACATTATACGTTTCAAAGAAATTTATTCAAGTGTGAAAAGGTTTGATACATCTTTAACTAGAATAGAAAATATCGTATCACAACGCAATACATAGGCTTAATTCCAAACATAGCCTTAACGCATATCAATTTTCCGTCGGTACAATGCAGTGACATTATCTTATAATTATGGTAAATGAAGTTTATGTAAATTGCTCATTATTAATAGTATATTGTGTTCTGTCTAGCAGCATGTAATTCTCTCCTTCTCTTTCTCTCTCTTTTTCTCATATGTTTAAAAGTATATTAATGTTAAACGATAACCATTCAACATTCTAGGATTAGTAAAGAGCTCCTTTCCATCCTATTCCCGCAACTGCAGTTTGTAATATTCAAATATTAATCATGAATATTCAAGCTTTGTTTGACAAGGCTCGGCTTTTGATTTCCATGTAGACGCGAACTTCCGAGTTTCGTACGAGGGAATTTAGTCACACGTGCGGCAGTGACCAACGCGCGGATTACTCTGATTTCTTCGTTGTACTTAATGCCCATGCGAGATTCGTTCATCTACCGGACGCGAAATTAATCACGTCGACGCGCGGATGGATCCGAAAATTGCTTTTAATCGAGTATAGTGGAACGAGGTGGGATATGTGCTCGCGCATCGTTTGTTGCCTTTGTATTTTTAGGATCAACAACGGATCTATGACCTGTACACTGCGTGTTTAATCGACCACCTGAATATATCGATTCTACGACTACGCGAATGGCATCGATTTAACATTAACATACATTAGCATTTCGTTCACTGAATTTATGAGGGAGGGAAAAAGTCACGAGAGAGAAAATTCAACCTGCGTGCAGGCGTACTTATGATGGCTGATAATAAAGTAAGGTCGGCACGTCGTCGTCGGTATCGTGCTATTTCTACTCAAGGTATGTGAGTCAATCTTGAATCAGGTGCACGCGAACTTTTGGTGCACCTCGAAAAGTATGCTAAAATCTGACGTAGGAGACCAAGGAAAATTTTGAATCTATTCAACAAATTCGCAAAATACTATAGAATATAATGCTGGAGAACAAATTGAAATACGAGAAGCACAGAGTAAGTTATATTTAACAAAAAATTATGGAAGTTATTTCAGCAATAAAGTAGTTATGTTCTAAATAACAGTGATAAATTAATAAATTCATACTATAAAGCAATCCTATATTTTTATCTCTTATACATATTTAGCTTAAAATATATAATTTTTTTAAATGTTGACTGATACCACTCATGTTTTTAAAACGTCAGATACGTAATGCGTAATGTGGATCAGTTTCCACTTACTTTGTTTTATGAATGAGATAAGAGATTGTGACGTATAAGAGAAGTGATTAGCAAAATTGCAATTTTGTATATGACTTTTCGTGATGAAAAGTGATGAAAAAATACTTCAAAATTTCTCAATTTATACGAATATTTATATTTCTATCTTGCATTGATATATGCTGTTTTTGGCGCACAGAGGAGATTATTCCTGCATATGTATCCTCGAATATGGGCGTGGTGCATGTTTCGAATGATGAAAAAGTGAAGTGTATTTCTAGTGTGCTAAAGCCGGGCATATTGCGGATACGTCAGAAAATATGAAAAACTCCTGCAAATTCGCGCGTAAAATTCCGTTTAGCCCTTAATTCGATGTTCTCTCTTTACGCACGTATCCAATTCCCGGAGATATTTTTCTCTCTCATATATTCTGCTTCTCGATTTTACCCGGCTTGTGCGCGCTCATGATATTCTTCCATCCACTTCCCTCGCCATCATTATAGACACAATACTTTCGCCCAACGTGCTCGCTTCGTTCTGAGTTAAATAAAAATACAGTTCCCGCGCGAAGACGTAATGCACATTGACGCAAATTAAGAAACGGAAATCCGCGAAAATGAGGGAATTGCGTGCGCACGAGCGCGCGCGTAAACGTTGGTTGTCTTGCGTGTTTCATATATAAAATGTTTTAGACATTCGAGCTGCTTTATTATATATTATTATAAATTCTTTGGTGAATTTAATTTGTTACATAATTTTACAATTTTGCAATATTACGTTTAATACAATTGATCTTGAATAAAAGTTTTAAATTATGAAGACGATTGAAGAATAAAAATGTAGATTCGATTTTTCCTTTTCAAGCTTAATTGACTGACTCTTAATGATACTTCATAAAATTGAATTATACTTTGGTACATTTCTGATGTTAAAAAAAGTACTATTACATTTTTTAGAATTAATTAACTATGAAATCTTATGAACTTTAATCTGCCAAATCCAATCGTAACTTAAAACTAATAATAAATCAATATTGAAAAAGTTAAAAATTCAGGAAACAAATGTAAAATGATGGAGACTATAAATGTCATTATTGATTTCTTACATATTATATTAAAAAAATGAATTAATGAAAATTTTATTGAATTTAATCCGTCTCAGACGCTAAATGTGATATCAGGTTCACCTTTAGTCAAGAGAATACGCGCGATACTCGGAACACAGTAGATAGGTATACAACGGTGCTATTTTTGTTCCAGGCATGCGTTTGTGGCGACAGTGACGGCGGCGGCTTCAGCGACGTACGAGCTGGGTTCGATAAGAGCGTGCAGGTATAGCAGTTAATTATATCAATGCCCCATTAGCGTGCCAGTACACCGCGTGATTGCAATGGCTTTTTATACACGGGAGGGTTTGTCGTCGGTACCAACATCGTCGGTGCTTTTTTCAGCCGGCTATATACGTCTTGACTCGAGAGAGGTCCACGTAAATACGGGTCAATAATTGCGTATTTGCCAGCAAAGAAATTACCAATTTTTTCTATTGCCCGCAGGATTTTATCCAATTATACGATTGCTTGAATCATTGCGAAGATGACCGTGAAATCTCTTTTTATTTCGGTCGTGAATTATATGTTTTCAATAAATGTTTGTTAATGTTTTATCGTGATGTCTCTATTAGAAAAAGCAGCATTGATCCGATTGATGACGTTAATAACTTGCGTCATTATAAATTATGAATTTCTAATTAGTAATTACAAATGATATGCACTTCGTTTACTAACCCGATCGCTCATCGCGGAAATGCGGTCGATAACGTTATAAATATTTCTCATGGACTTGGGGCACGTGTCCCAACGCTGATCAGAAATTCATAATGCGCGTCGGAAGAATAAAAGTAAATAACCTTGACACAGGATGCAATCGATGTGTGAAGTTGCGTGGGATATAATCACCGGCGCTCGAAGATGCGAGATTATGCCGCAATTTTGTATTTATAGTTTATGGTTGTTATTGGCACGATGAGTGAAATTAGTTAGGGATAGATCTGAGAGTCACGAATCTATTAAGAACGACATTTGTGCAAACAATGTGGCATGTTGACGATGGGCATATAGATGTGTTATAACATCATCTTGAAATATTCAGTGCGTTCTATGACCATGACTGCAAATATTTTAATAACAAATTCCAGAACGTAATACTTCTGTAGATATTTTCCATTAAAATTAAAATTTAATAAATTAAATTACAGGGACACAACATGAACACTAACATACATTTTTAATATTTTCAATTTTATTTGGTCACCTTACCAGTAAGTTGCCAGTAAAAAATTTATGATAGTAATAATTTAAGATTTTATTGTTAAAATGTAAAATATTTCGCATTGATTTAAAAATTGATAACGAACATGTACTTTTTGAGCTCTATATAAGACGCTTTGTTAAATAATTATTGAGAAGAATTTATTTATGATTTATTTTAGAAAAATATTATAGAATTATGGAATATAAATGATTATTATATATATTACAGAAAAATAATTTATTATAGAATTTGTGAAATATCTTCTACTAAAATGTTTGGTGAATAAACAAGTCGCTCGCAACATCATACGAATGTTCATCTTCTCGAGATGGTTGTATGTAAATTATTAGAAGATGCTCACTAGGTTTTTTTATTCAAATTCAGCTCGTTGTTTTTTCATTCACTTAACTTTTAGACAAATTTCGATTCGGTAATCGCGATGCATTATCTTAATGTGACCTAAAAAGTTCTTTTATTATGTTTCTATATGGAACATACATGCATACACACAAAAATTCTTTATTCGTATTCGACAATTCGATGCACACTCATTCACATGGCAAACACGCAGACACGAGCGCTTGATTCTATTCATGCGCTAAATTACAAAACATGTTTCGCTAGTCCGTTGGTTTTTCTAGTTTCTCGTGGTTTTTGTAATTTCACTAGAGTGCATCGTACGGGGCTGTTTAATTTCGATGTCGATGTTATTGTAAGGAATTACATAATAAGTAGTTTAATAATTATCATAAAAAAATTATAATGTTGCGACGTCGCTATTTGTGCTGTGTATCGAAATAAATAAATATCCGATTAATCAATTAACCGTGTCAATTAAGAAATTAAATAATATTTATCTGATTTTATTTCTGAATCTCATGAAATCTGTAAGAATGAAATTTTCATTTTTATATATATTTATTATACACATATATTATATATATATATATATATATATAAATAGAAATGAATTTATTACAGAAAATTATAAATTTTTAATTAATTTTCTAACCATCTTTTAAATTATTATTAGACATTTAAATTTTGATCAATTTTTTTCAATATATATTTAATTAAAAATATTATATATACATTATAAATATGCATATATGTATATTTCAAGATTATATTTATTCATCTATTGATGCAATCTTATTTGCATAACATATGTATTCATTTCACATAGAAATTACCAATCGACGTCCGTGATTGCATACAATGATTAATCGGCATGTTCGCATGAAGCATCTAGTATAGATTGTGCGCTTGCACCTACGTCCTCGAGCCATTTGACTCTATCGCGGCAAATGTAGCTCTTTCTCCTTTAAATTCATACACCTGCAGAAGATGCTATTGTACTTTCGTTACCGTTAGTTAGCCCTGGAATTTAGCCCTGACTCGACCTCGGTGCCTCAAGTATTCCGAACGTGTAGTGGCTTTAGTCGCCGCGTTCGACGCGGCGGCGAACGGACGATCAAGGACGCAGACGTTAGTCGTCGAGGGTGATGTCCTCGTCATTGATTGGCAGCCCTGGCCGCGCTCTCGTCAAGGTTCTGGCATGCAGATACACGGCCGCGATTGTGGGTTACGTCGGAGGCCGGCCTCTATTGTCACGACCGTTGTTTCTCATCAATAACATTAATGTCGATGTATAACGAAACACTTTGTCAATCGAATTGACGTGTCGAATTGTGACCTCCTACCTTTCCTTCATATTGTAAATTCTTTCTTTTCTTTCTATCTTTTCGCTATTATAAACTCGTTTAATAAATTTGGATTTTGAACCAGCACAGACAATTCAAATCGTATATTTTGAAGATACCGACGTAAGGAAGTCATGCAGTTTTTTAACACATAAAATGTATATACATTGTTAAATATTAAAAAAGCAATGATAATTCAATCTATTGAATTAAATAATACTTTATTTTTAACTTTCATCAATGTCAGAATGTAAATCAATCTATTTCTGTGATTATAGTTTCAAAGTTAACATCATGTATTATATATTAACATCATGTATATGCACTTAGTAAATAATAAACTAAATTTGAATTTAATACATTTTCTACGTTAAATTGTTGTTAATCAAATTAACGGGTAATCAAATTATTTGGTACAATCTTAGTGGCGATCTGTAGATATGATTAAAAATAACTCAAATTGGGTATAATTTGACATTATGAATTTAACAATGAATCAACCTATCCATCAATGTAGTATCATTTGTGAAATGTAGGTATCTGTTTCGTTACTTGATATCTGATGTAGGGAAATCAAGCAGATAGAGTAGATAGAGTGGCTGTTCTGATTGGCGAGGCGTGCCTACTGGACTGTTTGACATTTCCTTTGAAATGTCGTTTCATTTCCTGCCTATCGGCATCGATGCCATCATCACGATAGACAACAGGATGGACGTAGGATCGAGATCGCGACTTTTAGGAATGTATGACGAATACTGATTTCTTTTTTGATATACGCCGCGTTGGTTTTGATATTGCGGGCACTTCTTTCAAAGCATTTTATTATCCGGGTGTACCGCTCATAAAGATATGATATATTAAAAATAAAGTCAGTCAACTACAGAAGAAGATATAGCACGGCTTTTCATTAAAAAAAAGACGATAAACAGAAAGACAAGTTTGTTTATAGATTATTTGAGATTAATTGATACTTGTTCAAGTATTCTTTAATAGATTCCAAGAGAAGAGATTCTCATTAAATTATTATTCATTTTATTTTATTCCTGTCGATTTAATTAAGGATCCAGATTGTAACCGGGACATGCTTTTTTCACAAGGTTCATCACGTTTATTTTCATCGCTTATCTATATTTGCTCGTTTCGATCTTCGGTCTATTATTAAATGAAGTAACGGCGCGCTGATTGATGGTTCATGTCATCGCTTGATTTAAATATGTACAAATTCGATGGTTAACGCGAAGACAGTACCTCAGAACAAGATCTTGCATCGATTACTGGTCGACGGAGCGATGTACATCCGCGTGTACTGCACGACATTATGGACGTGGGCCGTTGCTTGCGCGACTTGGTTGACCGAGTTTGCATCGGTGTTGGAGGTCCCATTGATTTCCTGGCCCATGTCAAGGCTGCACGCGAGAAACCCCCGCTCTTCTCCAGCCACCCACAATCTCCGACAATCTCCCTTCTCTTTCTCGGCTACCTTCGCAAGTTGTTTTCCCTTCCTTGTCGATTCCGCACCCCGTCATCTTCGCTCGTCTTCGACCCCCTGTACGTTATACGTGCGATGTACCAAGTAGTCATCGAGTTTATCATTTTGTCAACTCGCGTCATTAGGGGAGACATTTACATCGTCCATCACTTAGTCGTATTTCCAACCCTCCATGCGAAAAAAAGCTTTTAGAGCTTCAATCCTTCTTCGTGGACACTATGATGCGTACGTATGATGATTATCATGGACGATGAACTGCGCGATAGTAGAGACGATGACAGATTAGAGTTCCTGAATTGCACTTACATGCCACGTATGCATCTCACTTGACTGTGAAAATAATGTTTTTCTGGCTTATCTCTCGTTACTATTAGTCAAGATTAAGTTGCGATATTCTTGATTTAAATGGTATAGTATCTTGTGACGTATATATGTACATCTGTTGACATAGTTAATTGTAACCCGCATCGTTTCATCTAAAGCGTGATATTCGAATCTACAAAGATTTATTTGCAAGACCCTGCAAACCCGTATGTGCGCTGCATTGGCTTTGTCCAATATATCTGTACTCAATTTGTTCCTCTAACTATTTCTTTCTTTGCTTCAATTGCATTTCCAATAGTATATGTCACTTTCGAAGCGCATCTACCTTATGATTGACATATTAATTATTATATAAGTAAATTGTTACGTAAATTTATAATGTATAATGAAAATTATTATGTTACACGTCTAGATGTGTATACTACTATTAATCTAATTAAACTTACTTGTGCTGCGTAAAGTTATTTTTATTATTCCTGAAATGAGGAGTAAATTACATTCTATAAATTCTGAGGATTTGTTTATTTGCTATTATCGAACTGATGGTTTACTCCCTTTATATGATTTGTGTGTGTGTGACACGCAAGAGAAAGAGCAATTTGTTAGTTTACCTGGCTATATTGATTTATTTGCTTATCACTGTTCTGCCTGTCCCTTGTGTTTACCACTTGCATGTGGTTTTACGCTAGTATCTAGTATCTAACATTGGTTATAACGTTTGCTTACCGTAATTGTTCTTGGCTATTCTTCGTCCCATTCATCCTTGAACGCAAATCGATTCCTGTTGAATTTCTTCGTGATGTACCTTTGTACATCTTGTCATTCATTTATAAATAATTCGATTGACTTTGACTACTCACATGTTACGAAGGTACAGGTTCATCCCGATCATTTACTCTCGAAAAAATATCTAAAAATATTGCTGTCAAAGCATCTACATCTTATATACATATACCATTATTGATATTCTATTTTAATATAATTATTTATTGCTGTATATTTTTGTTATAATTGATGTTTTGCTCTCACAATCAATAATCAATAATGTATATATATTAAATTATTCAACTTCTCTTTATATTAGTTAATATAGATTATATTCAAACGTAAATGGAGGGGGAGAGGGTACTTTGTGTAAGACGTTTATTTTTACAATAATGAATAAATATGTATAATAATGAATAAATATCTTTTTTATTAAATCACGCAATCTTAAATCTTTATCTGTCGACGTATCTTCGATTCAAACAAGAATACATAGATTGTACGTATTGTAATTCATCCGTTCTTGCGGTCACCGACGACGTAATAATTTGGTTTATTTCATTCGCGTTGCGTGGTGGAATCTTCGTTATTTGGCGAGTGGTAATTTGAAAGTAATTTGAAAGTATGGCGACTGTCACGGCATGGTCGCGAATTTCGCAATGTGGTAGTTGTGTAGATGACGAGGGGTTGCACGGGGTGAAACAACCGCATATTAATCGTGACATTCGCCGCGCAGCACGAATTTATGAACGCAAAAGCCAGGAGTTAAAATCCAGAAGCGGACAGGAAAGTCTCCGTATCGCGTGACCGCTCGAGCTATGCTCGACTCTCTACATCGCGGTTACTGTCCAAGTGTTTTAACTCCGACACTAATAACTTTAACCAGCACGTTTGTAGTATTACTGCGATATTTATAGCGGAAAATGCACTAGGGAATCACGACTCGAATCAAATAAAATAATATATAAATATATAAAACAGCAATGAATAACCGAAGAGATTGTCAAAAATCAAAAACTTTCATGATACCTCAGTTCCGTGAAAAATATATAGTAAAGTCTCATAAAAAGTTTATTCGAAGGCTAAGCGCGTCGTATTATGCTCTCGATTAATATACAAGAAAAAAGTTTAAGTTTATGTACGATGTCATATAATAAGAGGAAAATTTCTGAAGAAGAGATTTAAGAAAATCGCACACGTGCAGTGCCATTAGTTATTTGCTTTACATTGTAATATAATAACTTATCTGTTATTTATTACATATCACGAGACATGTATTAGTAGTTTCTTTTAAACAGTTTCATTTAAATCAGTTGAATCACCATAAAATAATGATTTCTACATAAAGCATTTTTATACAAGTAAATACGTATCTCATTAATTTTATTATAAAAATATAAAGCTTAAACTTTATAATATCTAATATAATATCTAATGTTTTAAAAAGTAGTTATATTTCAGATAAATAATTTCAGACAAACTATAAGTAGATTATATATACTATTATAGTTAATCATTCGTTTTGTAAGATAAACAATTGCTAAATTAGAAAGTTTTTACAACATGTTCAAAAACATTTAGAAATTTTGCGAAGTCGTATATGCTGCGAATTATTTCAGAATATTTATATATAATACATTAAATGTAAGTTTATACATTTTATTTTGAGTAAAAATATGCTCTTATGAGGAATGAATCTAAACATATATTTTTATATATAAATAAAGAGATATTATGTTGCAAGCTGCACGTGTCTTCATACAATTAGTAACGTCAGCATTATACAACAAAAACCTAAGAACTGCTTGAATAAATCGTTGAGTAAAGGCGAACGAATCCAGTGAGTGGATGAAATCATTAATATCGAGGCTACGGTTTCCTGTATCGTTGCTACGCAGAATATGGCACTCGGTATGCTAGTGGTAAAGCAGGAGGAACAGTCAGCCGTTTGAATGCTCGGCGCGGCTCAACCGGATATTACAGTTACCGAAGAATATTCGATTTGCAGCTAACTAGATGGGCTCGCTCGTCGATCCGGATGCCGTTCTCTCGTGTCTTCACTCGCGCCTCTTTGCTGTCGAGTTACCGACCACCATTCCGATTAAGTTTGAAGTTACTATCGGAAATGTGTTTTGTTATGTGTCATGCAGTGATCTCACATCATAATATCGGTCGATAGAAATATGAGTTCTGACGTGATATGAAATAATGCTTACTACAACGTGAAAGAGAGACTTATTGTAAGAAAGAACGTATGCTTAATTTTTTTATGCGTAATCTTTTTCGTGCAATCTAAGTAAGTGGGTAATATAACATTTTTAATCTAATTTAAAAATAAATTTATTTTTTATTTCTCGCGAAGATAATCGGATTTTTTACAATAAAGTATATTTTTTTTAATTACAAAATTAAATTTAAAAACAAAATTAAATTACAAAATTAAATTAATTAATTAATCTCTTTTTATTCTTTCTTTTCTTGAAGTGCATATAAATAAATAGATCTTGTGTTCATAAGGATTAAGAACGCAATAAAATAAAAGAACAGATCTATAGTCATTACAACATATAAATCGTGACACGAATTGTTCAAGCTTGCATGGTCGTAGTTTCATCAATCACCCGCGTAAGCGCATATTAATAATCGTCCACTATTAAATATGCATTGGTTGTTTGCGAACGAAGCGTCATTCTCTCTCTGTCCGCGTCTCTCTATTCTATTGTGCCCAATTTCTGTCAGCCTTTATATGCCAGCTGCCAGTCACTAATTGTTTACGTAAAATGTTCCGTTTTTTAAATTGGGACATGAGTAACCATTGACCTTTTACATTGCCTATATTA
>Ga0157363_1004356_pt1 | contig 13047 bp, 6 predicted proteins | sample AttsexASBM1_FD_111477 | JGI IMG/M metagenome (GOLD analysis project Ga0157363, IMG submission 111477) | Fungus gardens microbial communities from leaf cutter ant in Ribeirão Preto, State of São Paulo, Brazil - Atta sexdens ASBM1 | ecosystem: Host-associated > Fungi > Mycelium > Unclassified ...
CATGCTTCCACGTCGACAGCCAAACCGAATATTCACGGCTCCAAGGTCATGCTCTGTATTTGGTGAGACTAGCTCGGCGTAGTGTATTATGAACTGTTAAAACCGACTGAAACAATCACAGGCGATCGGTATCGAAACGCAATTGATGCGTTTGAGTCGAGCATTGAAAGACAAACGGCCGTAATACAACGAGAGACACGATAAAGTGATTTTGCAGCATGACAATGCTCGACCCCATGTTGCGAAAGTGGTTAAGACATACTTGGAAACGTTGAAATGGGAAGTCCCACCCGCCGTATTCTCCAGACGTTGCTCCCTCTGATTATCACTTGTTTCGATCAATGGCACACGGCCTGGCTGACCAGCACTTCCGTCTTATGAAGAAGTAAAAAATTGGATCGATTCGAGGATAGCCTCAAAAGATGACCAGTTTTTTCGACGCAGGATTCGTACGCTACCCGAAAGATGAGAGAAAGTAGTTGCCAGCGATGGACAATACTTTGAATCATAAATGTATAACCAATTTTTTACAATAAAGTCTCGAATTTCGGAAAAAAACGGCGGAAGCAAAGTTGTACACCTAATATTCAAGACCGTTTCAAGTACGGTCTTAAGAAATCACGAACCAATCAGAGGGCTGCATTAGCGTAGATATTACTTAAGATGATCTTGAAATAAGAATCTACTATGAATATCAGCAGAGACTAGATCTATCGGATTAGAGGCTTGTATTGATTCCGCATACGCAAGTTCCGTTCAATGTGACATAGGAAAATGAATTCCTGTGGATTGGAAGTCATATATACATACAGGAACATTAACGACTGTTTGTGTACTCATTTTAATTTTGATTTGTATTTTCATATTTCTATGTATTATATATACGATTCATGTTCTGATCATATTGACCACTGTATTTATCTTAATTAATTAATTACCTTTACGATTATGTTCAGATTCCCATCCGAATGCCCATCTATCTCGGTATCACTCTATTCTTGTTATTTACCGAATGTTAAGGATGACATAACATCCGGAAAACATCCAGTTGGGAATCCAAGCATGACTCATGTTGATTAAGGCGAACAATAGAACGAATAAGAAATTAAAAATAAAAATAAACAATTTTAACGTATCAGAAGCTGTGTATTTCGATGTATCCGATTTCTGACAGATTGAAATTATTTATTCCTAATTTATTATTTATTCCTAATTTCTTATTCCTTCTATTATGTCCAGGGTCTAATTTTGCGCTTGAAAGGAGATAGTTTTCTCCATTTAAACCAACTTAATGAGGTTAGGTCTTTATAAGTATATGTTGTACATGTACAGTCCGCAGTTTGCTCTCCGAGTGATTGGTTCTTATTCTATAGATCTATAAATAAGAACTAATCGCTTGGTGAGCAAGCTGCATTCCGAAATCCAAAAAAAAGTATTGTAATCTTTTTGTGACCGGCTATACATGCAAGCATCGGTGGAATCGAAATTTTTCTTTTCCATGAAATGAGAGGGAAGGAAAGATTCTGATTAGTTGAATTATGCATCATGCGAAAGTTTGTGCTGCGGCCTTATTTTTTTTGCAGATTCTGTTTTCCTATATTCTATGAAGCGGAATTTCCGGAATGCACAATTAATGCTGACCAATCACAAGAGCCCATAGATCACTTTTATTAGAAGATCCACTAAAATAGTGTTCATTGGCTCGTATTGATTGCGCATTTGCAATTTCCGCTTCATGGGATATAGAAAATTAAATATGGATCGAAAATCACACATACATACAAGGTTATTACCTTGTCTTCATTTTGTGTACCATTTTGATTTACATTTTCACTTTCTGTATACTATAATAAAAAATTAAAACGCAAATGGTACTCTCTTATTATTTATACAAACTTATCTTTTTAAAAAAATAAAAAAAGCGCTAAGCATGCGTGTTTTTCGTGAAGAATTATTGGACCGGTTTCACCAATGCTAATTACTTAATTGGAATTGACTAATTGTGTTTGTATTTGCTGTTTAGTAATGTTTAGAAATGATCACTTATGGTTGACAGTTAATCATCGATTCGATTTAATCGAGTTGGTGAAATCGGCTCTTTGAATATAATATTAAGTATCCAATCCAATTAATAGTAGTTTTAATTTTTCTTCAAAGACTTGTTATTTTTTTCATTAATATCCCAATTCTCCAGTTCTCAATAGTTCGTCTTTTATAAGAACTGTCAAAGTCTACGTCATCATTTGAACATTGAGGATGAGAATTTTTTCGTTTTATACGGTTAACTTTTTAATTTTTTGTGATAACACTTAAATTGAGCAAAGTAACGCAATTGTGTGATAATGTTTTGTATAATATTATGAAGGAAAATTAAATAACCATTACTCTTAGTTGGAAGAGAAAATGTCTTCGAATTGTGATGTAATAATTTCATTTGAGAGAAATTATTACCATTTGAAGAGAAATTTAAACCATTTGGATTGCTAAAAATAGGAAGATCCTTCAATAAAATATAGTTAGGTTTCATTGCATAAAAATTAAAAATACTACTCTTTGGATTAAATAAATAATAGTAAAGATAGTATTACTTAGGTTTTACTTTTTATTTTGATGAGTAGAATTTAACTTGGCCACAGTTGTTGATATCAATTCTTTTATATAAATGATATATATCAATAGATTAATATTCATTATTTATTTGGTATGGTATAAAGAAATGGGATTTAACTTTGCAGTTCTTGATTAAATCTTTTCAAAGAATTGGTACCATTAAAGTTAATATTATTTATATAATTTGGTATCCGGATTACATAAAATTTAACTTGGCCCAACCAATTGATGATATCAAACTCTTTTTATGAATACTACATAAAATTTTGAGTAATTTCATTTAGCGCCAATTTTGTTGATATCAAATCTTTTATACGATTTATCTTTTATGATACATATCATACATATCAGCAAAATTAAATAACAAGAAACAATACCGACTATGTCTCACAGATCTGCTTGTAAGTTTCGATGTAGAATCCCTTTTCACACAATTCCAATAAAACACACATTAAACACAATAAAGGCCTCACATGAAATCTCCTCCGATCTCATCCCGCTAATAGAATTTATTGTTTAACAACCACTTACTTCTCCTATAACAACCATATGAGTACTTCTCCTATAACAATTATATGAACAAACTTCAGGAGTAGCAATGAGCTCTCCTATTTCTTCTGTAATCGCCAACATCTTCATAGAGCATTTTGAGAAAGAGGCCCTCAAAAAAATATTCAAAAAACCAGAAATTTGGTTCCTTTATAAACGATACATTTGTGATATGGAGACACGGCAGAGCCATAAATTTCTTAAATTCCATAAATTCCTTATTTTCCTCAATAATCAACATCCAAATGTCCACTTCACTATAGAGGAAAACGGAAAATTCCCCTTCCTAGATGTTCTTGTTTTTAAGAAAGCTGATGGTACGTTAGGCCATCAAGTGTACAGAAACACACATGTGTATCAACACACATAGATATCTATGTCGTTTTGTGCTGAGTGATGGTGCGACTCGGCACTAAAACAGTCTGCAATCAATTCACTTGTACATAGAGCTTTCATCATTTCTGACAAAGAACATCTACAGACAGAATTCACTTAAAATTAACTTTACAGAAAAACGGATATAGAAAAAAAACATAATCAAAACAATCAATAAACATGCAAACAAGACAACGATTTCTGACACACAATCAAATCAAAGGATCCTATCCATTCTCCTATATGTCAAAGGAACAATAGATCGGATTGGCAGAATGTTAAAATAAATACCTAACAATATCTAAACACATTATCTTTAAATCACCCAAAAAGATAGGACAAATCTAAAGAAATCCTAAAGATCAAAGATCTCCACTCCGCTCCGCGGAAGTATACAAAATATCTTGTTCCTGCGGGGAAGTATACATTGGAGAAACTGGAAGAATGATCAACTTATGGTTATATATAAAATTATATATAAAAGATATGATTATATATAAAAGACATCACCAACATGATGTCACGCAATCAGCATTATCAGAACGAAAGAATAACAAATATTGTTTGATAAAAACGACCACTATAGTCAACGTTACATCATACTTTCCAAGAAAATATAGAGAAGCTGTAGAAATACAAAAACATAATCCTAATAATCATCCAAATAATCTAAATAGAGATAATAGCTACAACATACATTTTTTCTTTCGTAATCATGTCTAGGTTTTTGCTAAAAAAAAAGCATATGCGGGAAGCTTTGCTTTTCTGTTTCAATTTGAAGAAATCGACTGTCGAATCGCATCGAATGCTTGTGGAGGCCTATGGAGACAATGCTTTATCAGAAACAACGTGCACAGATTAGTTTCGCCGGTTCAATTTTGACTTGAGTGACAAGAAGCGTGAAAATTGGCTCAGGAAGGTTGAGGACTGTCAATTGCAGACTCTTTTGGACGAGAACGATACCCAATTGCAAAAAATGCTTGCCGAGCAATTGGATGTTTCTCAAGCAACCATTTTCATGCGGCTACATGCCATGGGGAAGGTTCAAAAGATTGGAAAATGGGTGCCGCATGAACTGAACGATAGACAGGTGGAGCGACGCCAAAATATATGCCAAATTCTGCTTGCCAGACAAAAAAGAAAGTCGTTCCTGCATCGGATTGTGACAGGTGATGAAAAGTGGATCTATTTTCAGAATCCTAAACGCAAGAAATCTTGGGTTGATCTCGCCCAACCATCAACATCTTTCTCAAGACCAAATCGCTTCGGACGGAAGACGAAATGCTGTGCGTTTGATGGGATCAGGAGGGTGTCATCTACTACGAGCTGTTAAAATCTGGTGAAACTGTTAATGCTCACCACTACCACCAACAACTGATCAAATTGCACCGTGCTCTATGTAAAAAAAGGCTGTATTATCGGAAAAGACATGACAAGCTGATTTTCCTCCACGACAACGCACCATCGCACACGTCAATCGTCCAAAACTACTTGGAGACACTCAATTGGGAAGTGCTATCCCATCCCGCTTACTCACCAGACTTTCTGACTATCACCTGTTTTCGTCGATGGGCCACGCGCTCGCTGAGCGGAACTTCGATTCTTATGAAGACGTCCGAAAATAGCTTGAGTGGTTTGCCTCGAAAGATGAGGAATTTTTTTCGCGTGATATACACAAAATTACCCGAAAGATGGGAAAAATGTATAGTTAGCGAGGGCAAGTACTTTGAATAAATTTGTTTTTGCTTCCTAAGAAAAAGAAATGTGTTTTTCTGATTAAAAAACAGTGGATTTAAGCTTATACATCTAAATAAAATATAGAAAACCATTCTCCCGGTTATTGAAGATTGACTAATTTTTTCCATCTCTCCCTCCTCCCCAACCCACAATTCTTTTCTTTCCCCCCATTACTCCAACAAGTAGCGTAATATAAAAGGACCCGGAGGAAGGATCTCCTCAGTATTAGGCTGCTCCTCGCCTTGATAAAGTGGACTGCAAAGTTCACGAAACGTTATCATTCCAAGAATGGATCTAGATTCTGAGAAAATTCGCGAAATGCTTAATCTTTATAAGAAGTAATACCATTTATGTTTTACTTTTTAATTTGATAGAATTTAACTTGATTAGTTATTGTAGCATCTAGATTTTAATTTTTCATTTGAATCACGTTAATTTTTTTCGAAGAGTAATTTTTGATAGAGATTAAAGTTGCCATTACTTGGAATGAGAAGATCTTCCAATAAGAATATCCTTGAAGAAAAATTAAAACTACTATTAATTGGGTTGGATACTTAGTATTATATACAAAGAATTGGTTTACCAACTCGAGTTTCGCCAACTCGATTAAGCCGAATCGGTGATTAATTGTCAACTATAAGTGGTCATTTCTACTAAATAACAAACACAATTCCATGGCCAATTAACTAATAAGCATTGGTGAAACCGGCTCAAATGATTCTTCACGAAAAACATGCTTATCGCTTGTTTACCTTTTTTTAAAAATGTATAAATAACAGAACGCAGTATCATTTGTGTTTTACTTTTTAATTTGATAGAACTTAACTTGATTAATTAAGATTGTACAATATATCGATCTGTCGATGTTATTTATCCAAAGAATAATTAAAGTTGGACTCTTGAGATAAAAATTAAACAAAATGAAAATACGGGCAATTAAGAGCCACGGTAATTGGAGCGATTATATCAACATATATTTCTCAATACTACATATATATAACAAATATGTTTCGGTTTAATTCACGCCATCTTCAGAAATCTGTATACTTACTTGTCTGTATACTTACTTTGATTTGCGACTACTTGAATTGTATCAAGGAAGTTGTATGAGATTACCAAAATGTTTTGGAATTATTCATCAAGAGATTTCATTATATTAGATTGCTGAAGATGATTTGAATTAAGTCGAAACGTTCGATTTTTATTATATGTAATATGTAATGAGAAATATATGTTGATACAATAATATAATATCGCTCCAATTACTGTAAATTTAGGCTCTTAATTGCCCGTGTTTTCATTTATTGTTTAATTGTTATCTATCCACTTATTGATATTATCTATTCATCTAAGTTATTTATTTGGCAATTTATGGCATTTATCATCTTCCTGCGTCATCTATCTATTAATCTATATTATCTATTCACTTTTCCATATTTTTGATACTTTTTTTACATCTCTTCAATATGTGCACAACAAATACAGAAAAGTTACATTAAAAATGTATACAACATCTGGAGATATTGGATTTTCAACCCTTATTTTATTTTCGTTATGTGAACGATCATTATGGCAGTTTCAAAAAATTTCGTTAATTTTACGCTTGAGACCTTTAATTCTTTACATGATAGATTGAAAATACTCTAGAATTTGATGACGACAGAATAAATTTTTTGGATATTACCATTATAAATAATAACAATTTAATTGAATTTGACTAATATGATAAGCTTCGGGAAGATATCTTAATTTTTTATCGTCGCATTCATTTTCACAAAAAAAGAAATATAATAATAGGCTTGACGGATAGAGCGTTTTTATTATCGGACCCTAAATATCATCAAAAAAATTTTGAGCACATTATTAATATATTATTAAAAAAATAAATATCTAGTTGATTTAATTTTTAATACTATTAACGCATGTTTAAAATTTCTTATTCATAAGGATAAGAAACAACAGATTAAATCAAAAGTTGAAAATAAAAGTGAATTTATCTTTTGTGCTTCCTTATATTCCTAAAATTTCAGAGAAATTTAAAAGAATTAGCAACATTTTTAATAGTAAATTAGCTTTTAAATAAATTAAACAGTTTAAGGTACAAAAAGACATCCTCCTAATTGAAAAAAAAAAATATTGTATACAAAATTGTTTGTCCTATGATGCTTCATATGTTGGATAGACAAGGAAAAAACTTAAAACTAGATTATCTGAACATCGAAATCATATTAATCGTAATATTAATATCCAATCAGTGATCACAGAATCGTATTGAATATTAACGACTCCGAATTTTGGATTCCATTGGGAGAATATTGAAGAGTGGTTTCTTAATAAACGATTAATATCTGAATGTCTCCATATTCTCATGCAACAAAATAGTCTCAATTTACGCTCAAATACGAAGGATTTACATCACGTTTATATTCAATTATTAAAAGACATTAAATAATTTTATCTTTTTTACTTATTTAATTTTTTTGTTTATATATTGACGTTGTCTTTTCTTCCTTGTATATTTTCTTTGTTGACCGACGTTTTACTTATTACATATAATGTAACAGTATTGTTTCTTTCGAGCTATGATTAACATGCGTCTAACAAGATTTTCACTAGTTTTAAGAAATTTAAATTGTTTTAACTATTATTTTTTTTAAATTAATTTAAACTATTATTTTTTTATCTAATGTTTGACGACGAATTTCTTTTTTGTTCTGAGTGAGTCATTTTTTATAATAAAATTTTTTAATTTGGTTGATTTGATTTGAAATATTGTATTAATTTTTTGATAGATTGTACGACATCAAATCTGTAAATCTGATGGTGATTTTCCTTAGACGTGCAAGGAATTAAATTTTGATTTTTATAGTTGCTGAGGATGGCACCAAGTGTGCTGAAACATACTATATTTTGGAAAAAAAAACTTAAAGTTACATTTTGCGTACTAATTACCACGCTGATTCTCATTTGTTCGGATTTTAGATTCTTTTTGCTTTTGAATTTGGGGAGTCTGTAAGAAGATTACATTATTACTATTTATATTAAAAATATTGCCACATTCTAAACGTGCAATAGCAGTTCGCGTTAATTACCGATCGAAGTTTCACTAAAGAGTATGCAAGAAAACGAGAATAAAAAAAGAAAGTGACTATGCCGCCGACACGTCACATAATATTTGTATAGATTGAATGAGAGTGCAATGAGTATGTTAGTAAAGATTGATCGATATACGCGGAATATTTATATTCTAAACTACTAAAATAGAATGAAAAAATGTGCAACAGTGTCATAGTGAAATAAATATTATACTTACTTATTAGAAAAACATCATAATTCCTTTAATTATTCTCAAATCATTTCATTATTTCTATTATTACATTTGTTATGTACAAAAGAATTATACACTCTGGTACACTCTTGGATTAAGGATATATTTTCTCTTGAGGTAGTTCGTATAGTATGTATTGTGATCGTAATCTCCATTGACGACACAACTTTGCGTTTTATTTTAACGTTATTCGATAGTTAGTGATTTTACTTAGATACTCAAGATCGACAATCATATATTAAATCGTTACGAACGTAAACTTCTTTAACTTAAGTTGGGCGCCAGGTACAAGTGAGCGTGCCACTCTTCGTTATTTTTCTAAATTTCGATGATTATTCTCAACATATCTCAATTGTGACGGACGATAACCGACTATTCAGCTTCGCAACAAGCAGAGATGGGTGCGGGAAATCGGAAAGCGAGAGAGAAATTATAATTATATCTCACTTAATAAAAAGAAGAATAACAGGCGTATATTTATATCTCTTAACAGTTAGATAAATGATCACATCACGTAATATACGGTAACTATAATTATTCTTATTTCACTATAATCGGAAACCTTTGAATTGTATAACACAAAATAACAGGAAGAACGCGGACATACTATTATTACAAAAGTCGCTACAATGTTGCCAACCGAACAAATCGTACAATTATAATCACGACTTTTCTGCAAAACATCGTACAAATGATCTCTTCAGCTTTATATAGAATTATTCGGGAATCCGAGTGGCCCCGTCAACGCAAAAAAGGGAAGGTTAAAATTGCTGCGTACAATGGGAATCCAATATACAATTACGCGCAAAACGAAACACGGCGACAAGATTGTGGCAAGAGAGCGGCGAGTATTATACGATAAGAGAATACGGTAATCTAGGTGATTCGAGTGAACGGCACGTGACAGCCAAAGATTAATTACTCGCGGTAACTTCTTGTATGAGCCATAGCCTCTCGGTTTGAATTGGGCGTGTGCGATTCATTCGATTTCGCAATATTGGGGATCGGCAGTTTTACGATGTTTTTACTCTTGTTTCACCGGTAAATCCTCTTTTTTGGTCTTTTCCTCCCCAATAACTTGGTTCTCTCGCTCTCTCAACAGTACCAATACATTATCCGGGATCCTGAGTCCTCGCTGTGCTTGATTCAGCTGGTGCCATAATGCAAGTGATTTTGGCAAGCCCGGCGGGGGACAGGCCGCGAGGTCCTTCGGAATCGAGACATCCCGGCGCCTGATTGGCCGATAGCCGTGTTGCGCAACCTCGCGAATCACGTGGGCCCGCGATAATAACTTCGCGCAGCTTGGCGCGGAATCCGAATTTCGAAGGAGTAGCCTTTTCTTGATTGATTCTTCTCATTTCTCACATGGAATTCCTCCTGCATCACGCAGTTCTTCTTACTCGAGTCTTAGACCGCTGTGGTCTTCTTGGTGGACGTTTTACTAGGCTAGCTTCTTCCTGAAAAGTTGCATCATCCTGGAAGTACGTACAGCTTGTTCACATACGAGACTTGCCCTGGAGTTTCGATGTCTTTTCCTATAAAACAAGATCGACTCTAAAAAGGCGCAGCTAACATATGTAAGCAAAGTATGCAAAAATCAAAGAGTGATATAACTTGCGTACTACCGCTACTGGGAATAGTCGAATAGTCTCTTCAATAACAATCTTTTTTGGCGGCTCTTCTTTGCAACCGGGTAAGACAGCTCGATACAATCCACGCACACAGTTATCCTCAACCTGGTTATCCTCAGTACTTCTTGTAAAAGATAATAACAAAAAAGAATAAATCAATATGATGCATGAAAGTTAGCGCTCGCATGCAAATTCGCTCGGCCTCACAAGCTGGGAGGATTCAGGATCCACTTAGCTTATCCGCGACACAGTGACAGATGAAAATGTTATGTCACAATATAAAAGTACAATACTCGCCGGACACTACCGGAAAAAGAAGAGGGTAAAGTTATGCGCGCACTAACCTAAACGTACCGCTAAACCGTAAAATCTTTAGTGTCTTCTCCTCAGTGGGTTTCTAATTCACAGCGCCGGAAACTCATGGGCGTGAACCTTTAAACGTTCTAAGTCTAACACTTCCTTCCCACAAGAAGATTTCTTTCTAGAAAAAGTTCGTATAAAATTCGGCGAATTTAGAAGGTAATCTTCTTTCTCGAACTGGTAACTCTCTTCGGTTTCTTCCTGGTTCTTCCTGAGCTGTTCGCGTTTTCGCAAGTTTCTGTTTGGGAATTGTTTCTTTAGCTTGCGCGATTCTAAGTTTCGTGTTTTCTACGACGTTTTAGTCTTGATCTTGGACTATTATTTGGTTTCTTCGAAGCAAAAATTGCTAAAACCGTTCTCGGATCTCCATTTGCGCATTAATTTTAGCTCGAGAAGAGATTTAGCAAGCAGATTTTTCTTCTCCGTTTTGCGCATCTGATCTATGTGCCTTTCTCAGATTCTGCCATCGTCTAACGCAGTTATATAATGTACTTTCCTGATACGCCGAATGATTTTTTCAAAACACCATTTTTACTTTCAACTTGTTATAATCTCAACATTGAATTCTCTCTTCTCTCACAAAAACATTTTTTACATTTCTTAAACGCATTCATGTCGGGATATATCTTGGATTTATCCAAGATTTATCCGATAAACATTAGATTTGTGCGCATCTTCTAAAAATTAAATCACAAGTTGCAATGCTAGTAACGCAATAGAGAATTTGTATTAGCACAGTTTGTACTGCATTTTCTAAAGATAATTTCTTATTCTTAGGATTCGCAAGCATTTTTCGCAAGTTCTTCAACGTTTGGACGAAATAATGCCAATCCGTTTAAGGCCGGATAGAAGGAGCAGTGAATTTGAAGGTAATCCTATTTTCTTTTAGTAATTGCAAGAATATTGTAAAATACGATCGTTGTCCATAACCATTATCTTTGACAGTTCGAAACTGATGAAAATCTCTTTGCATTCGTTAATAGTATATTTTGTTTGATATTTTTGACTATGCGCACGAAAGCTACTTGGAGTAGGCATCCACAAAAACAAAGAAAAATGCCCATAAAGGACTCTGCATAAACGCAACTATGAACGCATTTGAAATGATCTTCCATTGGTTCCCATTTGTGTGTTTCTGCTTTTGCTGGATTATTCTGTGTTTCATTACAAATTCTATAATTTCTAGCTAATCGCTCTATCGCATTATTTATGCTGGGCTATCAAAAATAATTCCTCGTCAGAGACTTCATCCGTAAAACGCAAAATCACAATATAGCCAGCGACACTGAACGTTAGTTTTAATGTAGATGTCCTAGGTCACATGACTCGCCGCTGTTGTAAAGTATACAGTAGAACTATGATAGGACAGGCTCTTAAATTTGAATTTCTGTTAAGTTCCTAATTTCTGTTACGTCCGCCATTCCTAAATGTTATAATATTCCTAAATGTACAAACCGACACATGTGCACTAAAAATTGCAGACAACTAAAAAAGTTTAATGTCGCTAGGTATGGTATTATATTTTGCAAAATAGCCTTTACGCAGTTCTGATAGAAATCATTCTCGCAATTGAGAATTATGGCTTTACTGTTGCAAAGAAATATATTGTTGCAAAGAAATATATTAAAGGTTGTTTCACTTGTATTTACATAATAGAGAAAACAGTACTAATTTTTATAAAAATGATCAATTTTTATGCTTTTTAAATGATTCATTGTGAATTACGTACATATATACTGCAGCTGTGTTCTGAAATTCATTGTAAGTGTTGAAAATGTATAGAGTAACTCCGGCAAATACGCTGCGCTGGGATTTATGCCGCAGAAGTCAAAAAATAAAAGAAGTGGGGATAATTTTCCTGCAACTATTCTATTACATGCCTTTATATTATATTAGTATTATGATTTCAGGTTCTTACTGTTAATATTAATGAATTTATTGTGAGTTGAATCGATTTGTTACTATAATAAGTAAAATCATAAATTATAATCTACATAAAATGATTAATGTAGGCATGTAAAAGACTTAGTGGTTATTTCGTCATATATGCAATGGAATAGTAAAGCATGTTGTGTAGCAAAATACAAGTGCTTTGCTTTTGTATTCTTTGTTTAGTTTGTTATCGTATTCTATCTGTTTGAGATATACAGCATTTTTAGCGAGCAGGATTTATGCCCAAAACATACAAAATGCGCAGAATTCAGTGCATTGAATGCAATAAACGCATTATACGAAATATGTCCTAATGTCATAATATATGTATATAGGAATATGTACCAGGTGTATAAGCTTAAATCCACTGTTTTTTAGTCAGAAAAACACATTTTTTTTTCTTAGGAAGCAAAAACAAATTTATTCAAAGTACTTGCCCTCGCTAACTATACATTTTTCCCATCTTTCAGGCAATTTGTGTATACCACGCCAAAAAAATTCCTCATCTTTCGAGGCAAACTACTC
>Ga0157363_1004357_pt1 | contig 13042 bp, 11 predicted proteins | sample AttsexASBM1_FD_111477 | JGI IMG/M metagenome (GOLD analysis project Ga0157363, IMG submission 111477) | Fungus gardens microbial communities from leaf cutter ant in Ribeirão Preto, State of São Paulo, Brazil - Atta sexdens ASBM1 | ecosystem: Host-associated > Fungi > Mycelium > Unclassified ...
CGTTATGGCCTATCGCAACGCCGTTCCGTCAATCGAGTCGGACCAAGCAGAAGGTGGGTAATCGACGGAATACCCGCCGCTAATGCGCTATCGTGCGCTAGAGCCACCTACAACCCTCCATTCTAATTCGCTTAGGTTGTGGATAGCCCGTCGATTACCCACCGGCTTCCGTCGATTACCCACCATCTTCCGTCGATTACCCACCATCTTCCGTCGATTACCCACCAAACCACTTCATAACTACTTGATTTACAATGTAAAAATGGCCATTTTTAAGGCTAAAACTCTTTAAAACAAATAAAACTCTTAAAACGGCTTAGCTTGTAGATAACTCCCCCCAACGAGCTATCTTGCGAATGTACACGACGACGCCTTCGACAGCCTACGGCGCTCCCCCTCCACGCTCGCTCGTCGTCAGCACCACCGAAGCAGGTGGCAAGAGGGGTATTGCTCAGGAAGCAATGAGGGGGCCGGCAGGCTTTCCCCATCCTGTGACGGTCAGGGGAGATACCAGCCGCTCACATTCCCCTTGGCGTCCGCGTTCGGGAAGCAAACGGTGCCGCCTTTCTGGCGTTCCGTGGTCCAGCCGTTCCCCTGGCACAGGGTCAGCAGGTCGAGACTGCCCCGTCGATCAAGGCCATAAGCCCGCTGTCCGGCCGGGGTGTTGGCCCAGCTGGCGGCGGCCTCCTGATTCCGGGCTTTCTGGTATCCGTCCGCGTGCCCGGTGTCCCATCCAGACCGCTGACCGAAGAAATATCCCCCGCCAAACGCCACCAGAACGATCAGGAAGGCCATCAGGCCCGTCCAGAGTAGAGATGAACGTATTTCGGTCTGACTAGCCTGTAGCGCCTCCTGTGAGGCTTCTGTGGCCTGTTTGAGCGCGGCCTGCATTTCGGCTGACAGGGCGTGTTCCTGCTGGTTTCGGGTCGCCTGATCGGTTCGGACGGCCCGGAGCAGACGGTTCGTTTCCACCATTTCCCGGCCGAGCTGGTCAAAAGCGGCCAGCCCGTCATCCAGCTCGTGTTCGTCGGTCATGACTTGTCAGGTTCCGGCTTCTGCCATCCCTCGAACGCCTTGTGGTCATGGTCGCGGGTGATGCGTTTCATCAGCTCGTCAATGACCCGGCCGAAGCGTTCATCCTTCCCGGCCGCGTCGATCAGCAGCCCCCCGAGAATGACCTTGCGCCGGGTGTCCAGCTTGCGTTCCTCGGCGTTCTGTCTGGCGAGCAAAGCCTGATACCGGGCCTTGGCCTGTTCGACCTGCTGTTTTGCCTTCTCGATGGGTGTCATTTTCCCTCCCGCACCAAGTGGGTGCAATGGTCTGTCATTATTCCTGTCCCCGCGTGACCCTGTTGATGATACCCGATTTTTCGGAAGTTTCCTTGATTCGTCGTGGAGTGCAAACAACCCTTGCGACGAAGGAGTGAAGGGCGCACTTTAGCATTGTGCCAATGCGTGCGTCAGGGATGTTCCTTCCCTGAACCCTTCCTTATCCCGGTGACCCGTGGCGATCTATCACCTGTCTGTCAAATCCATCTCGCGTTCGGCCGGTCGCAGCGTCGTAGCGGCTGCTGCCTATCGTGCCGGTCAGGAACTGACGGACGAACGGCAGGGCCTGACGCACGACTACACCCGGAAACAGGGGGTGGAGGATGCGTTCATCGTGGCCCCGGATGGTGCGGACTGGGCGCAGGACCGGAACGCCCTGTGGAACGCAGCCGAGGCGGCCGAGAAGAGGAAGGACGCCAAGACCGGCCGGGAATACGAGCTGGCGTTACCGGCCGAACTAGATGCGGGCGCACGGAAAGAACTGGCACGGGATTTCGCCCGTGAGCTGGTGGAGCGTTACGGGGTGGTGGCCGATGTGGCGATCCATGAACCCGGCCGGGAAGGGGATAACCGGAACCATCACGCCCACATTCTCACCACTACCCGGACGGCCGGGGTGGAAGGGCTGGGGGCCAAGACGCGGGTTCTGGACGTAGCCAGCACCGCCTCGGCCGAGATCGAGCATATGCGGGGCGTGTGGGCGCGCCAGGTGAACATGGCGCTGGAACGGCACCAGATCGAACAGCGGGTGGACCACCGGAGTTTCGAGCGCCAGGGGAAGGAACAGGAGCCGACCCGGCATATGGGGGTGTCAGCGACCGCCATGGAGCGTCAGGCGGCCCGCGAGATCCCTGGCCGGGAGCCGGTGACGGATCTCGGGAAGCAGAATGCGGAGATCCGCGAGCGGCATCGGGTTCTTGAGGCGGCCCGCAAGGCCATGGAGAAGGCGCAGGAGCTGTTCTCCGGCCTTGAGAAAAAGGCCCGGCTGGCGGTTGGTCTGGCCCGGAAAATCGGGCAGCGGATGGAGCGGGAAAGGGAGGCCGAGCGCCAGAGGAAGGAGCTGGCCCGTCAGGCCGAAATCAGACGCCAGCAGGAAATCCGGGCGGCCGAGGAAGCCCGGAAGGCTGCTGAGCTGGAACGGCAGAAGCAGCTTGCCAAGGAAATCGAAGAGCCGACGTTTAGGCGGTCACGAGGGATGGGCCGGGGACGCGGTCTAGGGCCGGATATGGGATAGTTTTGGCCAGAAGCTCATCGAGCTTGTAGCACGGGCGGCTCATCGGCGGGTGGGATCGACCGTCACGTCGACGTTCATTCCATAGGCGGCAGCTCACCATTTTTTTGAGGACGGCGCTGGCTTAGGCGGGGATCGGCACCGCCTTTGCCAGCGCAATGTCGGTTACCGATAGGCTAAACAACACGCTGACGCTGACTTCAATCTGCTCGCGCAGCGCGGCCGCATTGCGCTTATGAAGCGTTTTCTGGCGCGGCGTGCGCGCCGCCAGCACGGCATCGTTGGCGGCGATCAACTGGCAAACCAGCGCTTCTATCTCGGTGCGCTGCGCCGGCGTCGCCGGCGGGATCGGCAGATGCTCAATAAACTGCTTGCCGTGCGAATAATACCCGCCCCGGAAGGGGCTTGTATGCGTCCTGACCATCGCTTCGCTCAGAGGATGATGCAGCACCGCCAGCAAGAAGAAATTGCTTTCTGGTGCGCCGTCCTGCGGGCGGATCAGGTAATACGGGCCGTTCCCGCCGCCAGTCATCATGATGTTGCTTTCGTCGTAAGCATAGCGGGCTTCGAGCGAGAGAATGGGAAGGATGATCTTCGGGCTGTCGAACTTCGTCAGGCTTTGGGAGCGGCCAAATTGGTAGAATTGCCGATCGGCGGCGGTGCCGCCGACGACATTGCGGCGCGTCAGCTCGGCCTCCCGCGCCGTCAGATACGCAAAGCACACGGGGAATCGCCGCGCCATGTCTGCCGGCTGGATCAGTCTGGCCGTGGTGCGGGCAGCATGGACGATCTCATAAGGAAAGATCATCCATGCGTTCGCTTCGGCCCGTGTATAGGGATAGAGCTTGGCATCATACAGGCAGGGCCGGAGAATGCCGCGCTCGATCGGCCAGTCCCTGCCGTCCCATCGCAGTGTTACCGTATCTGTCGTCTCGGCCGCCGCGCGGAAAATATAGATTGGATCGGCGCTGGTCTGGACGCCGACGAAAATTTCCGCAGCGTTCCCCAGCTCGCGACCGCAGGCCGCCCTCACACGCGCGAACAGCGCGCGCGTGTCGGCGTCCGCGAACTGCCACGGATCATTCGTCAGCTCGGTCGCTGGCAGAACATTCCGGGGGCCGGGCGTCCCATAGCGCCACGGTTCCAGAGCCTCGACGCGCTCCACCGTCACATCGGCCTTGCCCTGCCGGTCGAGGATCAGCAAGCAGGTGTAATTCGCCGCTTGCCGCCCGAAGACCTGCTGCACGCCGAAATGCACGATTTCCTCAAGGATGTGACCGGCCGTCACCAGGCGGCGGAGCGCCCGCCCCGCTTGAATCGTCATGAACTTGTGCGGGATGATGAAGCCAAGCCGCCCATCCGGCCGGACAAGAGACAATGACCGCTCTATAAACAGCGCATACTTGTCGAAATTGTCCTGCCGCGCCGTCGTGTAGGGCGAGGAGGCGTTCTGATAGAAGGCAGCCTCTTCCGGGGAATACGCCTGCATGTTCTGGATGCGGATATAGGGCGGATTCCCCACGATCACGTCGAACCCGCCCCGTGCCGTTTCGACGGGGAATTCGTCGGCCCACGAGAACGGGTTGACCTTCTCCAGCAGCCGGGCGGGCAGCGCGCCCCGCGTGGCCGTCCATTCCGCTTGGCTGACTAGACTGTTACCCGCACGCAGCGTACCTTCCAGCTCTGGCAGGGCCGGCGTGCCGGAGCGCTCAACGTAATCGCGCAGGCCGGCTGCGCCTTCATCCTCGATCAGCTTCAGGAGAAGGCTGAAGCGGGCGACCTCGACGGCATTGGCATCAATGTCTACACCCCGGACATGGGCCAGAAGAATGCGGCGCTTTTCCTCAAAGGTGAGCCGCCATAACCCCGCCCCCGCTTCGTAGATGTTACGGCCGGCATGCGCCGCGCGGTCGTTCGCCTGATACCATCCAAGATAATGGTCGGTCAGGAACTCGAATACCGACAGCAGGAAGATACCGGAGCCGCAGCAAATATCGGCAACCGTGAATCCATCCAGATCGGTGGGAGTCTTGCCGGCGAGATGCGGGCCAAGCGTGCGCTGCACGATGGCGTCAACAATATAGCGGGGTGTCGGCACCACGCCGCCGCTTTCCCGGACTTCCGGCTTGCTGGCGATCTCGACCGCGCCGTGGGCGTCGATCGTAATGATCTCGCCCAGGAACTGCTCGTAAATTTCACCGAGTACTTCGGTTTCGACAACGGCGAAGGTGTAGGGACTCTGCGGATAATACAGCTCGTTGATGATCCCGCTCAGCACATCATCGCTGATGCGGACGCCCAGCCGGGCATCGTCGAGCAGGTGGAACAGGCCGGAATCATAGAAGGCATCCGCCCGCCGCAGCTCCTCCAGTAAGGCATCGAAGCTGCCGCTGCCGGCGGCAAGGCCGCGCAGAGTTTCATAGCGTTCGATCTCACGATCCTCGCAGATACGCAGGAAGACGATCCGCAAAAGGAAAAGCTGTACCGCATAGGTCAGCTCTTCCGGCGACAGGCCGGGCGTGTTGCGGTGGATGTCCTGCGCCAGCCGCTCTCGCCAAGATCGCACCTGGTGCAGGAAGAAATCATCGAACTGTTCCGCCCCGTGGCGTGTCACATCGACGGAGAAGCGCCGGTCGAAATCGCCGGAATAGACCGCCTCGCGCGAGAGTAGCGGCCACAGCTCGTCAAAGCGCGCCTCTAATTCGTCGTAGCGCACCAGCAGAATGCGCGCGACATGCGCTTCGTCGGTCAGGTCGGGCTTGGGCTGGCAATCATAGACCGCGATTTGGTGGAAGTTGGTCAGGACCGCGATCGGCAGGCTGGCCGAATACCCGTATCGCCGCGTTTGAAACGCTGCATCTCGGTTGCGGTCGATATGGACGCTCGGCTTTTTGGCCTCGACGAACAGCTTGCGTTGGCGGGCAAGGCGCAGCTCATAGTCCGGCTTCTTAGAAAGCCGCTCTTCGCCTACCTCAACTGTGGCCTCTTCAATGACTTCTCGCAGGCCAAGCGCCTGCCCGGCTGCATTGTGCACGTCCCATCCGAACGCCGCGAGCAGCGGCGTGATGAAGTCCGTGCGAGCCTGCGTCTCGTTATAGACCGGTCGCAGATAATCCGCTTCGTTGCGCCTGAAGCTTTGTACCAGCTCGCCGATACGGGTACGCGCGGCGGATTTTATGTCCGCGTCGGTCATACGGCATCGCCTTGCGCCGCTTTTCTGGCCCCGCGCCGGCGAGAGTTCCGGCGATCCCGCATCTTGGTCCAAACGCTTTTCAGCAGCGTGCAGTCGGCCGCCGACAGACCCATGTGATCGCGCAGGACGATGCGCGCATTTTCTTCCAGAACGGAATCCAGCCGCCCGGCGCGAACCAGTTGATCCACTTCCGTCAGCGGCATCGCGCCATTCAGCTTTGCCGGCATCATCAGCCGTTCAGCTTCGGTCGGTTCCAGCTCCAGAACGCCACCGCCATAGCTGCGGCCCTCGATCTCGGCCGAGGAGGCCGTGAGCCAGGTGTAAGTGTTGGCAATGACCCGCTCCGGCTTCGCGCCTTTGCTTCGCATGCGGTGGATCGTATCGGTGGAGGTTGCACCGGAGGCGTTCAGCACCATGCGCGGGAAGTCGTAAATCTGCCGGAAGGCGAAGCCATCCGGTACCCACACGGACGGCACCAGATACCAAGGCTCGCGGATCGAGCATTTGTAGCCGGTATGAAATTCCTTGCGCTCGCCCTCTTCAATGTAGCGGCGCAGCTTGGCCGTCAGCTTGTCTGCCTGCCTAGGGCCGATGTTCAGCAGGTGGACGCGATCCCCGGCTGCCGCGAGGGATCTCCAGTCTGCTTTGCCGATCTGGCTTCCCTTCAACTGCGCGGATCTGGAGACGAGGGGCGTTGTGAAGCCTTCGAGGCCCAAGGCGGCGACCTGATCGGCCGACAGCACGAAAAATTCGTTCTTCCCCGTGACCACGCCCACGTTGATGCTCGCATGGGTGGACATCGGCGCGGTGATCGCAGCCTCCTTCAGCGCCCGCATAAAGGTGATCTGCCGGTTGTCGAGGAAATATTTCAGCCACTTCTCGCTGTCATGGCGGATCGTTTTGACTTCCGCCCGCTTCAGCAGAAGCGCCGGCTTGCTGCCGGTAATGTCGGCAACGGTATCGGCAGCCGTGAGAGCCACGCGGCAATCGTTGCCTTCCGACGCCGAGGCCAGAGCGCCGTCTGCCAGCAGCAGGACAACTTCCTGTTCCGCATTTTCAAAGAACAGCTCGTTGCACGCGATCACGTCGATGCGCGTGAAATGATCGGTCAGGTAGGATCGGAGCTGCGCTGCATAGGTGACTTGTAGGATTTCCGCCGGCAGCACGAGCGCGAGGCGGCCGCCCGGCTTCAGGCTGGCCGTCGCCGCGACGACGAACGGCACCCAGATATTCGTCAGGCGATTGGGGGTTAGCCCCTGTTCCCCCATGATCGACATGGCGATGGTGCGGTGCGGCTCCGGAAACGACTGGTAACGGATGAAGGGCGGGTTGCCGATAATCGCGTCAAAGGCGGGCTGATCGGCCTCCTGCCACCATGCGAAGAAATCAGAATTTTGAACGATCTTCTCAGCCAATTTGCCAAGCATAGGCCGCAGCCGTTCGGTCGCAGAGCTGGTTTCGGCGGGGATGATCTCGACGCCGGTAAGAAGGCGCGCGATCTTGGCCGGGGCTGCGCCAAGCGCCCGCAGGCGGCGGGCAGCCGCTTCGAGAAATGCGCCATCGCCGCAGCTCGGCTCCAGTAAGGCATCATCGGCAGACTGAATTGCCCAGTGGCAAAGCCATTCCGCGACCTTCGACGAGGTGTAATAACCACCGCGCAGCTTGTCTTCGTCCAAATCGGCATAGCGACCACGCGGGCTGACGCTAGAGGCTACGCCCTCGGCCTTGATGGTGCGTGATTTGGTGCGCGTGATTGTCATTCTTTCCCCACATGAAGCAGCGGCATGTCGTCCTTCAGGAGGCGGTCGATCGCTTCACGAATTACCCATGCCACCGACACCCGATTCTTTCGGGCAATCTCGTTAAGCTCGCGGTGCTGCTCCGCCGTGAGGCTGACGGACAGGCGATGTGCGGACTTGTCGTCGTTGTTTGACGCGGTGCTTTGCATGGCAGCTTTTTTGTTACATCAGTACGCACCACACTACACCAGAACGGTGCTGGAGGTAAAATTCCTTCTCAAAAACCACCGTTTTTGCGAGATTGATGGCCGCCTCGCGCGAGCACCTCGCACGGGCCGTGCATGCCTCTCAAAACTATCTCTTGAAATTAGTCTCTCAATTCCCCCCATAGTGAGACGAGTTTTAAGAGGTTTGCATGCTTGTCGGCTATGCCCGCGTCTCGACGCAGGATCAGAATCCCGCCTTGCAGCTCGACGCCCTGAAGGCGGCGGGCTGCGAGAAGGTATTCACCGAGAAGGCATCCGGCGCGCAGCGCGGCCGGCCCGAGCTGGCTGCCGCCCTGTCATACATGCGATCGGGGGACAGCCTGGTTGTCTGGAAGCTCGACCGCCTAGCGCGCTCCTTGCCCCAGCTCATCGAGACGGTTGCTACCCTTGAGGATCAGGGCATCGGATTCCACTCCCTGACAGAGGCGATCGACACCACGACCGCCGGCGGCAAGCTGGTCTTTCACATTTTCGGGGCGCTCGCCGAGTTCGAGCGATCCGTGATCCGCGAGCGCACCCGCGCCGGCCTTGCGGTCGCGCGCGATCGCGGTCGCAAGGGCGGCCGCCCCTCTGCTCTCACCGCCGCCGATCTGGCAGCGGCCAAGGCGCTGCTACGCGATCCGGCGATCACCGTGGACGAGGTGGCGACCAGGCTGAAGGTTTCGCCGGCGACGCTCTACCGGCATTTGCCGGGCGGGCGCAGCGGCATTGGGGCGCAGGAGGAAACAAGTGCTCAAAAAGATCATTTCAATTAAGAACGTCGGCCGGTTCCGTAACTCGGCTACCTCGCCTAATCCGCAGCTTGGCAAGCACACCTTCATCGCCGGAGCGAACGGCTACGGCAAAACAACGCTCTGCGCCGTCCTGCGCTCCCTGCAAACCGGCGATCCGGCCCATGTTCTCGGTCGCAAGACCCTTGGCGCGACCGATGCGCCGGCGATCGAGCTGCTGCTGGACGGCGGGCAGGCCCGCTTCGACGGCACGGCATGGAATGCGGCCAAGCCGGAAATCGCCATCTTCGATGGCGTGTTTGTCGCGGAGAACGTCCATTCCGGCGAAATCGTGGACATCGAGCACAAGCGCAACCTCTACCGCGTCATTGTAGGCGATGACGGCGTGAAGCTCGCGGCGCAGGATGCCGACTTGGCCGCTGAGAGCCGCGCCAAGACCGGCGAGATCAGCACCGCGGGCAAGGCCATTCAGCCCCATGTGCCTGCCGGCATGAAGCTAGAAGCCTTCATCACCCTGCCGGCGACGCCCGACATTGCTGCGCAGATCGAGACGCAGGAGCGCAGTGTGGACGCGCTGCGGCAGGCCGGGGCGCTGCGCGCTCGCCCTGCCCTGTCCGAATTTGCCATTCCGGCTCTGCCGGCGGATTTCACCGGCCTGCTGGCCCGCACCATCGACGATATTGCGCAGGACGCGGAGCAAAGATTGTCGGCGCACATGGCTGCGCATGGCATGACGGCCAGTGGCGGCAACTGGATCGCGGACGGCCTCGGCCATGCCGACGATACCTGCCCTTTCTGCGGTCAGGATATTCGGGGCCTTCCGCTGATTGCCGCGTTCCGGGCCGTGTTCAGCGAGCGTTACGGGGCGCTGGCCGGAGAAATCGCCACCATGAAAGCAACTGTCGCGCGGGACATGGGCGATGCCGCCCTGGCCCGCCTTGGCACCGTCGCGGAGCAGAACAACGGCAGTGTCGAGTTCTGGCAGAAATATTGCGCGATCGAGGCCGCTGCCCTCGCCCTACCGGCTGAGGGCGTGGAAGCGATCCGCGCGCTCGCCACGGCGGCGATCGGGCTTCTCGACCGCAAAGCGGCCGTGCCACTCGAACCGATCGGGCCAGATGCGGGATTCACTGCCGCACGCGCCGCCTATGACGGCGCGGCTGCCGCCATCGAGGCAGCAAACGCCGCGATCCGCGCGGCTAACACCATCATCACCGACAAGAAAGCCGCCACGGACGCCGGCGACCTCAAGGCGGCTGAGGCCGAGCTGGCCCACCTGAAGGCGATCCAGACCCGGCACCGCGCGGATGTGTCCGGCCTTTGCGCCGCCTATACCAAGCTCGCCGGCGAAAAGGACGGCATCGAGACGCGCAAGGATGCCATCAGGAAGCAGCTCGACGCGCACACAAAGACCGTGGTGAAGCCCTACGAGCGGCGCATCAACGACTACCTGGCCGCGTTCAATGCCGGCTTTACCATCACCGAGACCAAGCACGCCTACCCTGGCGGCGTCGCCACATCGAGCTATCAGCTCGTTATCAACGACACGGCCGTTGATCTTGGCGACAGCAAGACGGCGGGGGATCGGCCGAGCTTCAAGAACACCCTCAGCGCCGGCGACCGCACCACCCTCGCCCTTGCGTTTTTCCTAGCACATCTGGAACGCGATCCGGCAGCGGCCGGAAAGCTGGTCGTGTTTGACGACCCCTTTAACAGTCAGGACGCTTTCCGCCGCCGGCAAACCGTGCATGAGATCATGAAGGTAGCCGGAAAATGCGCCCAGGTGATCGTGCTTTCGCACGATGCCACGTTCCTCAAGCAGGTTTGGGACAAGTCACCGGCCGCCGAGCGTGTCGCGCTGATGATTGTCGATCACCGCGCCCAAGGCTCGAAAATCACGCCCATAGACCTTGAGGACGCTTGCCGGGGCCGGACGGCGGAGGACATTGACCACCTGCAAACCTATCTCATGACCGGCGCGGGCGTCTTGATTGACATTATCCGTAAGATGCGCGTCGTCCTCGAAACCCATTGCCGCACGACCTATCCGGGCAGTTTCCTTGCCGGTGACTGGCTGGGCGACATGGTGCGGAAGATACGCGAGGGCGGCGACGTTCATCCCGCGCAGGCGCTTTATGACGAGCTGGACCAGATCAACGGCTATACGAGCCAGTATCACCACGGGGAGAATATGGCCGACGCCACGCCGGATCAGGTCGATCCGACCGAGCTAACAGGCTTTACGCGGCGCACCCTGCGTATCGTCAACGCCATTCAAGCCTGATCTTTGCTAGATTAAAGCATGCAGCAATCTTGCAGAAGGCTTTTTATGGTAGTAGCATGCAGCAATCTTGCAAAAAGACGGTGACTTATGGCCTCGGTGGTAGCGTTCGTGTCGCAGAAGGGCGGTGTCGGAAAGAGCACGCTGGCTCGTGCTCTAGCCCGTGAAGCTGCGGCAGGCGGACTACGGGTGAAGGTGGCCGACCTCGACACCCAGCAGGGAACCTCCGTTGACTGGCATCGACTCCGGCTAGGCGCAGGTATTGAACCTGTTGTCTCCGTGGAGGCGTTCGCCACGGCGGCCCAAGCGCTGGCCGTGGCTGATATCTATGACATCCTCATCATCGACGGGCCGGCCCGAACCAGCCAGGGAACGCTTGAGATTGCGAAGGCTGCAAGCCTTGTGGTGCAACCCACAGGAGCCTCGTTGGATGACCTGCGACCGGCCGTGCGCGAGTTCCACGCCCTTGCCAAAGCGGGCCTGCCGGTTGATCGCCTGACTTTTGCGCTCAACCGCATCGGCACAGATGCCGAGGAAGCGGAGGCGCGGGCCTATCTCCAAGAGGCGGGCTACAGCGTCCTCACTGGGTGCCTAGTGGAACGCCCGGCCTATCGCCGGGCGCAGAACGGCGGTCATGCCGTGACTGAAACCCGTTACAGCGCACTCAATGCGCGCGCCGATGCGCTCATCCAATCCCTTATCGACCGAGTGACCGATCATGGCTGATGTATCGAAGCTGAAACAGGCTCGCCGCTCCCTTGGTGCGCCTCCCTCGATCGAGGAAGCCAGCCCAAACCTCAGAGCGCCGGAAATTGCCCCTCTGCCCTCCCCTGTCGAAGGTGCGACAGAGGCCGGTCCCAGACGACGCGATGCCCGCGCCCTGCGGCGCACAAACCGGACTCTGCCTTTCGCGACGCGAGTTAGTCCCGAGTTCGACAACCGTTTGCGGGACATCGCCGAGCGCGACGGTCTCAAACTGGTGGAGCTGCTAGAGCGGGCATTGGATGCCTATGAAGCTCAGCGATAAAAGAAAGTGGCAAGATTGTAGCAAGATTGCAGAAAGGTTGTCGCAAGAGGATTGATATGAACCACGAGCGCGCCGCACGGCGTCCACGCACTTATCTGAACATCGACTTCGACAAGAAGGACCATGCCAAGCAGCATGGCGCGCAGTGGGATGTTCAGCGCAAGAGCTGGTATGTGCTTGGAGACGTGCCGACCGAGCTGGTCAATTACGTCGCTCCCGATCCGTCGCAGGCAAGCTTGGCGCGGCTTGGAGCCACGTTCGCCGCTGACGCGACAGAGCGAACGAAATCGAGTTTAAGGCGGCCGCCGCCTGGCGATGAGCAGGCCGATTTCTTTGTGCCGACGCTCTATGACGTTGCGACTAAAGACAGCCGTTCCATCATGGATGTGGCGGTTTTTCGCTTGTCGAAGAAAGACAAGCGGGTAGGAGAGACGATCCGCTACGACCTGACAGACGGTTATGTGGAAGTCAAAGCCGGCCCGGACGGCATGGCCTCAGTGTGGGATTACGACATCGTGTTGATGGCGATTTCCCATCTTACGGAAGCGATGAACCGATACCGCGATGGGCGGGGCGAAAAGCCCGGCCTGACCTTTCGGCCTCATATCTCTGAAATCCTGAAATTCTGCCGTCGCTCGGATGGCGGCCGACAGTATGAAGAAATCGAGGGAGCCTTAGACCGCCTTAAGAACACCACCATCAAGATCGTTAGAACCACAAGGAAAGGGCGCGGCAGCCGCCTCATGCGTGAGGCACAGGCCGAGGGGCTAATCGGCAATTACAAGACGGTTTCCTATGCCGACACCGGCCGCGTCGCGATGGTGGAAGTAGAGATTCCAGGGTGGATTTACCGTGAGGTTGTCGAGGCCGAGAACCCGGAAGTTCTGACAGTTCACCCCGCGTTCTTTCTGATCGAACCCGGCATTGGTCGCTTTCTCTATCGTGTCGCCCGCCGTGCGGCGGGGAAGGGGGAAGCCCGGTGGGCGTTCCGCACGATCTATGAACGCAGTGGCAGCGCCGGTACCTTCAAGGAGTTCTGCCGCCTGCTGCGTGGCATTATCGCAGTCAACGATTTGCCTGAATATGGCTTGAGCGAGGTTCCAGGCAAAGAAGGCCCGACACTCGTTATGGCCTATCGCAACGCCGTTCCGTCAATCGAGTCGGACCAAGCAGAAGGTGGGTAATCGACGGAATACCCGCCGCTAATGCGCTATCGTGCGCTAGAGCCACCTACAACCCTCCATTC
>Ga0157363_1004358_pt1 | contig 13038 bp, 8 predicted proteins | sample AttsexASBM1_FD_111477 | JGI IMG/M metagenome (GOLD analysis project Ga0157363, IMG submission 111477) | Fungus gardens microbial communities from leaf cutter ant in Ribeirão Preto, State of São Paulo, Brazil - Atta sexdens ASBM1 | ecosystem: Host-associated > Fungi > Mycelium > Unclassified ...
ATTCATTGAGTGTGATTAAGCAGTTGCGATCTCTGATGAAATTCTGATTATTATGAATGGAGAGCGTGAGCTGCAAGAAGTTACAATATGCAGCAGACATGAAGCATAATGCATGCGTACACTCGACCCTAGCCATACTGCGCGTCGATAATATCCGTCGCTTGAATCCTTTAATTTAACTTCGATCGTTGCTTCTGAGGTTGTAAAGAGCTGCAGCACACGTTCAGGCAATTTCAGCTTGCAACATAAATATTTCATTCACATCGAAATTCTATTCAAGCAAATTCTGTTTGAAATGAATTAAAAGAATTTTGTTTGATTCGTGTATTTCTACAGTTAAAGCATATTCATTTGTGATATTTATATTTGTATTTTCTTCCGCTTCGCCCAAGACCGCTATTCGATAGCTCGACGTTTCTTTTTTAGGAAACATAATACGAATTCAGAATTATTAATCGTCGACAGAAATTTTCATCTTTCATCAGCTTCAATCTGACTCTTCGAATTTCACTGCAGATTTTTATATTGTTCCGGATTGTATAAAAAAAACTTAAAAAAATTTCTATATATTTGTGAAATTTTAATAAGTTTTTTACTATCACTGGAATTTTATTAATTTTTTATAGATTTTTATAGATATAAATTTATTTATCAAAATTCACAATAAAAAAATTGTGCTTTAAAATCCCACATTATTAAACAAGTATCATATTATAGATAAGAAGAAATATATACAGCGGCATTTCTCTGACGTTGCCTGCTAATAGAATAAAATAATTCTACGTATAGCGATAATCATGAAATCATGAATCGTAATCATGTTTGACTATAACATGACGCATTTTGAGTATCCTTGTACTATTTCATTTCTAAAGAGATGAGTTGCAATCATTGTGAATATCGAAGAGCTGTCGAAACACCTGTCATTTACACACTATTCGTGGTAACAATTTTGGTGAAATTCAGTATAAGATTCAATTATATATATAAGCTGTTCATATCGGCGATCCGTGAATGTAACTGTTTGTAACGAGTGCACGTGGCTTTCCTTACATGGGAGTGCCTGAGAAAGCGGAAGGCCGTCGTCGTCATTCGTAATAGTGCATCTACCGTTAGCCATCAACTTCTCTTTTTCCTTGCACGTGTCGCTCTTTAATCTCGTAAACACAGACCGATCGGACCTTGTTTTGATCTTCGTCCCACTCTAGACACTTCATCTTCCAGTCTCTGGAGTTTATGAGCTGTCTGATCATAAATGCTTGCCATTTTTGCGAAAGTTAACAAATCCGAAAAGTTGTTTTTGCAAACATTAATTATAGTTAGCGGAGAAGTTAATTGATTTACTCTGTTTTCTAGTACACATCTCTTTATATATAGAATTATTTAAAGATACAGAATTGCCTAAGAAAGATTGCACGTTTAAAGATACAGAATTGCCTAAGAAAGATTGCATTTAAAAAACGTACTCGTTTCTTTTTATCATCATTTTACCTCATCATTAATTTTTAATATAATCATGTTGTTAGAGCGTGATAATTTATCTAATTATTTAATGCCAGAATTAAAGATAAAAGCTTTTCCTTTTTTTTATAATGTATAATTAATCAATAAAATAATATTTTCCATTACGTGCAGTATGTGTAATTAATATTTAACTAACTCCAGATAATAAATAATTTATACCTCAAAACTGACGTATTCACTAGCTTGTATATATATGTATATATATATGTATATATTCCAATTCTATACGCGGAATAATGCACATCATTACATGTTATTTTACATAAAAAAATGAAAAGAAATATTATAATAAAAGTCGAACAAGTAAATAACTTCGTAAACACTTCGTATTTTGATTCGAACTAAATACTGGTTTCAGAGAAATAATTCGTCTCTTTACTAACGCTGATATATTACGTCAGAGGTATTACGTGATACAATAGTGTTGCTGAAGAAGTTAATCAGATAATTAATAAAAATTGGGCCTTAAAGTATCAGAGAATAAAAAAAATAAAGTATAAGTCTAATCACAAGTTAATTAGAAGATAAAATGCGGGCGTAATGTTTTAATGAAGCTTCCGAAAGCTACATAAATGATGTTCGATGGAGCATATAGGTACGGTGTATTATGCTGTGTAAGGGCAAGAGACATGCGCCTAACACTCGGAAACTCATAGATTACAGATCGTAGATAAGCTTGTAATATTGCATCGATGTGCCGCGCGATGACCTAATGCCCTACATACATCTACCTAGGTAAATCATGTTCTTCTGCAAATCCATTTGTAGTTTCATAATGTTTGTAGTTTTCGCAGTTATGAAGTTTTTCGCATTAATTTTGTTCAACTTATAAGATATTAAAAGATCGAAACAGTAAGTCACAATAATCGAAAGCCTGAATTTTTAATCGTCAACAAATTAATATTTAATTTTGTTGAGAAAAAATGCACGTATGTAATATCCCGTATATGACTGCGGTATCTCATTATATAAGCGTGCGCCGAGGTCCTCTACTTAACACAGGCGAAAGTTGCTTCCTAAAGGAAGTATTGTTTATCATCGCGCGAACATATATACCATATCGCACCGAAAATACATCGCTTGCGCGTACGATGCGTGAAGGGAAATGATCATTTCATGAAATGGTCATTTGCTTGCGATGACTTCGGCGTTTCTCTAGATCACGTCGCTTTTCCTCGCGGCACTAATGCATGCAGCTCGAAATCAATATTTCACATCGTACCCAAGGTACATAGCGTATCTCGAAGGTGACCATAGCTCTCTTACCCTCATCTTGATATGTAGACTTAGGTGGTCAGCCAATTTAGTTAAACTTGCTCCAGCGAACGCATTACAATTAGAGAAATACATAGATATAAGATATTGAATGTTTCTTCTTTCTCAAATAAGAATATATTTCTAATAATCTATCTCTACTTCCACTTTCATTTCGCTTTTTCATTCCATTTGTAGATTTTTTATATAATTGATGAAATTCTGTTTCTTCCATAATTAGAATTTTTAAAAACATTTTAGAAAAAGATTAGAAATTAACATTTGAAACAATAAAATAAAAATAAATAAATTGATAAATGATATAAATTTTTTGTATATAATCGATAAAATTCGCCTCTTCCAAAAGTAAAGTTTTTAAAAATATTTTTAAAAAAGATTAGCAATTACTAAGAATATCTTATGTCATTATACATAACATTATTGTTAATTTTGTAATGTTACTAAATATTTTCAAAATGACAAAATAAAAGTTGTAAGATACTCATTTGATGTATACTCATCGTCCATTTGACATATATTCTAGTTTTTTTCATTAAAAAATATGAATTTCTTATTGTAAACTGTACGATAAGTTTAAATAAAACTTTACGAGAACAAACTTAAGTATTTACTTTATAATTATAACAATTTTTAAATTGCTGTCTTACGCAAGTGTTTCAATTTAAAAGAGTATAATTACAGAAGATTATATCTTCAACTTGTAATGTAAAATTTTATAAATTTAGAATTAAATCTTAATATCTTCAAAATGGTACGGTAAAAGTCAATGAAATTTTTTCTAGATATTATTGATATTATTAACTTTTGTATTACATGTATATTATAGATTTGTCTTGTATTTCATCAAACACGAGAATCTCCGTAATATGAAAACAAAAATAAAAAAATGATAATATATACGATTCATAAATAAAAATTTTGAATTACAAATTTATTTCTTAAAATCTAGTATTTTGAACAGTATTATAGATAAATAAAATATGTAAAATCTCTCATATTTATTTTGTGATAATTTTATTTTACTATTTTTACATGTAGAATATTTTAAGAAATTTAAAAAGAAACATATAGTATAAAAGAGAATAAATGGATTACCTTTCAATGTAAATAAATTATGTAATAAAGTATGTAAATAAATTTTTTCCATATATTTTAACCAGGGTTGGGTAAGTTAATGTTTTTTTCAACTGAATAAAGTTAAAATTAATGGCTTTAAAATTAATAAAGTTAAGTTAAAAATTGAAGGAATAAAAACTTAACGTAAGTTAAGTCAATATTGAATTACGTTAATTCAACTTAAGTTAAAAAAAAAATTAATTTTGAAAAAAATTATTTTTTAAATCATAATATCTTAATTTTTCTTAAAATGAGATTAAATAACTACAATATAGATTATTAAGTAAATTAAATTTTTAATTTTTTTATTCATATGAGATATAACACATAATGATATAAATATATAAGTTATATAACTTAAAAAAAATAGTTAGCACGAAGAAGATGAAGCATGAAGAAGATACAAAATCAGTGATTTACTTTTTAATAAATCTTAAGCCATAAGAAATTGACCAATTACAATCGAATGCGAGAAAAATATTTGACTGTAATTGGTCAATTTTCTTATGACTTACGGTTTAAAACACCTATTGTAGATCCGGACTAAAGTTTATGGCATAACCGCATAAACCAATCAGAGAGCCGTATTAGCATTTTAAGAAATTACTTAAAATGGTCTTAAAGATGATCTTAGAAGAAATTACTTAAGATTGTCTTAAAATATGAACAAATTACGAATATACGTCCTTAGTCTTATATCTTATTATTTTTCTAAGATATTTAAGAGATAAAAAAATTTTTTAACTTAAAAAAAAGTTAAAAAGTTAACGTTTAAAAGTAATTTAGTTAAATTAAAATTTAAAATTAACTAAGTTAAGTTGAAAGTTTTTTTATTAACTTTTTAACTTTTTTTTAACTTTTAACGTTTTTTTAACTTTTAACTAGTTACTACCCAACTCTAATTTTAACATATTTTGATAATACATATTATTTTATAAACTGCTAGAGGAGTACGTAGGAAGATATATATGAGCGCATGTGGTATTCGTCCTTGCACCTCTCGAGTTGCATGACGACCTTGGTTTTAATCTCAAATCGCAGATATACATCCCACTCATGATTGCATCTTTTTCTCGCTTCTCTCTCTCTCTCTCTCTCTGTCTCTTCTTCTGTCTTTCTTTATTTTTAACATGTTTCATTTTGCAATCTAAATTTTCATGCAATACGGAATACCTATATCGTCGGACTCACCGATTCCTTTAAAGAGAGTCGGGGCCGTGTTGTTTTCTCAGGTTACGGCAAAACCCACAAAGATGCTGCCAGTGTTCGCACAACGTACCCGATACCGGCCGCCTGCGGCCTGTATTACTTCGAGGTGAAGATCGTAAGCAAGGGACGCGATGGTTACATGGGCATCGGCCTCTCAGCCTCCGGCGTCAACGTAAATAGACTTCCTGGTTGGGATAAACATTCATATGGTTACCACGGTGACGACGGACACAGTTTCTGCTCAAGTGGTACTGGACAACCCTACGGACCGACTTTCACCACCGGCGACGTGATCGGTTGCGGTGTAAATCTCGTTGACAACACCGCCTTCTACACAAAGAATGGCCATCATTTGGGCATCGCCTTCACGGACCTTCCTGTAAGCCACTCATCGTATTAATAATATAAAAAAAATAATTTTCTTGAAAAGGACAAATATAAAACAAACCCAGAGTAGGAGGAATCAAAGGTCTCAAATCTCATAGGAACAGAGGCAATTTATCTTTGGATCTTTCATTTCTTATAAATTTAATTATATATAATGCGTCAATCTTCTTCTCTTTTTATATTTTTTATTCATAGAAAGAAAACTTACTTATGTACTATTTATCATTAAATTATTTGATAAATTTCACAAATATGCATAACAAATTATATTTCATAATAAAAAATATAGATTTTTAATTCTAATCGTATTTGCTTTGAAATTTCCTAACTGTTCGCGGATGTAGTGTATTTTAAATTAATGTATCTTTGCTTAAAATTAATTGAACAATTATTGTTACATTGAAAATCAAAATCCAAGAAATAAGACTATGTAATTTAAAATTATATAAGGTTGTAAAAAAACATTTGTTAAGAACAATTTTTCACAACGTAATTGAAGAAAATATCTGAGTCCACTGAATTCAAGAATTGATTAGGACTAACTTACTTTAATATTGCTAAAGTGCCAAGATTTATTTATTACGTATTATTCGTGTATTATGATGAAGCGAAATTCTATTAAAAATTCACTTTCACAGCCCAATCTCTTTCCGACGGTCGGTCTGCAGACTCCGGGCGAGGTGGTGGATGCAAACTTTGGACAATTGCCGTTTGTCTTCGACATCGGGGACATGATCAACGAACTGCGCGTACGGACGAGATTACAGATCATAAACTATCCCATGCCAGACCATGGCCAGGGGCAGTGGCAGACGACTCTTCACAGGTACATATACGACCAGAAAACGAGACGGGGACAGGGTGCGTGATTCCACTCCCTTCGTGGTTGCTTTTGCTCCTCCTTCGTTTGTCATTGTTGTCCGTTAAGATCCTCCTTGATTTGCGAGAGTTCTTCCCAAATGCTTGCGCGGATAAATCGAGGAAGTTAGCGGGAAAAAGTCGCCACGGACCAATGTTCGCGATATCTCTCGAGAGTTAACGAAGCTCTGTACGAATTCGACAGAATGGTGTGTACGTATCTCGTCCATCATGGGTATCTCGACAGCGCCGAGGCATTCGCCAGCAGCACGGGTCAGGTGTTCGAGGAGGATTACACCTCTATCAAAAATCGACAGAGTAGGTATTACAATCTCGCTCATTCGGAATTGTCACTCCTCCGAAAAGAAAATCTGGAAGAGAGAATAATAAATAAATGTTAAAAAAATTACAAATATACAATTTATCTAAATTGCACTTTAAAATTTGAGGAAGTGACAATTCTGTTTGTTCAGTTATTAAATTTATACTTTATCTTTACATTGTGATTCACTGATCCACAGGGGTTATAAAGCTGATACAATCTGGTCGCATTGGCGAAGCGATAGACGTGACCAATCGGTTATACCCCGGTCTTCTTGATCGAGACCCGAACCTGTTGTTCGCACTCAAGTGCCGTCAGTTCGTAGAAATGGTAAACGGCAACGATTCGGATGTCTGTCAGAATGGCAACCCTAATCAGACCAGTGTGATACAATCAACCAAAGCGTACGTGAAGTCCGCAAATCCGACTGGTACTGTGGAAGAGATGAATATCAATAATACGATAAACGGCACCAGCCCACAGTTCGTCAACGGTCAGATAGAAGATGATGTAGACATGGAGGAGAGCAGCGTCACTGGTGTAAATGGTATCAAGAACAGTAACGGGTATCAGAATGGTAATCTGGACTCGAATGGGTACAAGTGTCAAAATGGGGAGGATGTAGATATGGGTGAGATCTCAATATATTTGATATCGCGAATCATTTTTTAGATAAAGGGTTTAAATCGATCATATTAGGAATTAATTTATTATATAATAAATAAATGGAACTAACGAGCGGAATAATAACGTAAAATGATAGATGTAATGATTGTCGAATAGATGTGCGTAATTATGTTTTTCATAAATTATTAATGTCCTATATAAATTGTCCAATTATATAAATGTTCTTTATCAACTGTCTAATATATCCTATATATATCCTATATATCTGTCTAATATATCCTATATATATATATATATATATATATATATATATATATATATATAGAGTCGAGTTATGTTTAGAATGTCGAGTAGATTGTAGTATTTAGGATGGATAAACATTGTTTCACTTATAATTGTTCATTATTGTTTGTTGCAGAAATCGATAACAGTGCCAATCAGAGTCAACAGCAAAGCAGTAACATCGCTGATACTATGACATGTAGCAAAAGTAACAAGAAGCAGTTGTGCGGTGGTAACAAGCAAGCGATTGAGAAAATGTTGGAATTCGGCAAACAATTGTATACACAGTCGGTGAACCTGAGACAGCAGTTCGGAAAGAATGAAAGCAATAAAAAAATGTTGCAGGACGCTTTCAGTCTGTTAGCATATTCCAATCCGTGGAATTCACCGGTTGGTTGGCAACTGAATCCTCAGGAAAGAGAAACAGTCTGCGCGAGATTGAATTCTGCTATTCTTGGTAAGAAACCAATCATGTAAAATAACATAATAATGACATGTTTAATAATTGAATCAAGGTGCTTTGCGTAAAGGAATAAAATAGATTGCTCATAAGTTTGTTATCATTAATTGATGATTTTATCTTATTATTTATTTATATAATTGTTACATCAAATTTAAATTCTATTTTATTGTTTACAATTACGAGCAATGGAATTCGAGCAACTAGAAAATTAATCATTTTGGAATTCTGATTTGTTAATGTAATTGACAAATGTGATTGTCAATCTAATGTTACGATTGTTATGCTCAACAGAGTCTATTAATTTATCCCGTCATCCGCCATTAGAAGTCGCAGCATCTCATGCTAGGGAGCTTGTTCGCGTGATGTCGATGAATGGCTTAGGGGCCTGCGGATTTGCATTTGTAGATAATATTATCCAATATTGACGGTGCCTACCTCTGCTGCTACGTCCGCTTCTTCTACAAGTGCGAGTATGGTGAGTAATATTCGTTTGTATTTACGCGAACAAGAATCGCGAAATCACCCGGATTGGCTCACCGAGAAGTACATGCTTGTATATTTATTTTTGTCGAGAGTGAAATATATACGAATAGTTGACAACGATAGTCGGTTTATCTAAAGAAGAGGAAAAGTAACACAAATTTCTCGACGCGTTAATGAGACTTAGCTTGAGTATAAAAAAAATAAAAATATGTCGTGAATAATCTTTTAAAATGACAATTTTATATAAAATAAAATATTTAAGAAGTGTAAAAGAAACTCTTTTCTGTATAGTGAATAAAATGTTTAAGAAATGAACTCTCTTCTAGGTAAATAACGCGGATTTTCCTTTTTATCTAGGTATGGAAACTCCATACAAAGAAAAATTAAGGTAGGAAGTGCTCTGTGCACTAGTTTGAAAATCGTTTCGATTTCGGGCGCGGCGGCTCCATCTTTATTATAGTATTGCATTATGTCTTTCGTATCTCTGATATGCATGCGGATTTTCCCGGTCGCAATAAACACTGAGAGAAGGAATCTTGTAGGATGCAGAGGCGGAACGTGGAGCAGATTGTTCTGTTAACGCAGCAACATCGCGATGTCGCGTGCCTCTTCAGCTAGAGCAGCCGGATTCATCGGTGCCTTGGCTCGATCTCACACCACAGACACGAACATACAAGGTGAACGCTCAGACCTGCCAGCCAAAATGACACCTCATGAATTTTTAGCTTAAATTGGGTGGACGGTCACTTTGGATAACTACCACGCCGACCAAGAACGAGAAGCGGCAGTTTATGATGGGTGATCCCCGTTCCCGGTGACCGATCGCACATGTACCGTGGTCGACCATGTCACCATATTTTTGACATTGTTGTGATTATTTATATGATTTTCTGTATCCCTTTACTTTTTTCTCCCCCTTTTTACTTTCTTTTGTTTTTGTATCCGACGTCAGTCTATCTTTATTTGCGATCTACTCAGATGTTAAATTGCGACGTTATCTGGATGTTACGCGCAATGGTGTCAGAACGAATGTTTCATAGTTATCTAAATCACGATAACTCGCGCATCGTTAGTTAGTAGCCGCAAGCATTGTGCAATGTGACGACACGATAGGAAAATAACTGTTGGAAGCAAAAATCATTTCATGCAAAGGTGCTTCTATAAGACTATCGTTCGTATCGTCATACCGTCGAGATTCTCGCGTTAGATCGTGTAGAATGCGTCACATCGGAGGATAACGTGTAATCAAATTCATTTGCATTTAAGCGCGAGTTGTATCAAGTGTATTCAACAACAGAAAATCAATCAAACATCCAAATTTGATTAGATGTAACCAAAATTTTCGCTGATGGAAGGGAGGGAGGGGTTATAAATGACGTACTGTTATACATTGCGCTCTGTTCGCTTCGGAAAAAAAAGAAAAAGAAAAAAGAAAATTCATTGCACGAACCGAACTAATTTTTCGCAGATGTTAACGATTCTACTTAATTTTCACATAACGCACCCTTAACGAAAGAAAATACCTTTCTTCCTTGATATTATATTGACGAGTCGGCGCGAAGATTGCTCTTTGTATCTTGATTTTCGTAATTCTGGGAGCGGCGGAAGCATGTTCATTTTAGAAATGGATGACGTCTTACGTTTATATAAATAGTTGCGAAAAACAAAAAATCTGTAAACTTAACTAAGAAACGATCTTGTACTCTATATTAAGTAATTGTTTTTTATATGCGACATAGTATATTATTATATTATATATATTATTAAAGAAAAAAAGAAAGAATCACAAATAAGAAAATCATATGCAGCTAGGCGTAAGCGTGCGTTTAAATACAATAATTTACTATATATACAAAAAAAATCATATTAATTAAAATAGAATTACTCGAATTAAATAATTTTTAGTGTTATTGTTTTATGTACTATAGATAGAGCTATAATATGAATATGTGCGAATACAGCAATGATTTGGCCAAGATGGTTTATAAGTCATTTTGTTTTTGTCGCACATGTTGTTGTTATCGCGATTATTCCGTCAGGATCTTCGTGTAAATTCACCTAAAACCTATTGTACAAGCTGATTGAAAATTAATTTTGGGACTGATCATCGTTGTTATTTCGATTTGTTAAAGCACTCATTTTGTTATACGACTGATGATATATTTGACGACGAACCTGCTCATTCGTATCGAATTATTCATCAAGACCTGCTCAGTAGGATCGCCGACGTCCTTGTCCCTGGATACTTTCGTCACCCCTCCAATCATTAGTTCCCGAATGTCATTTTGCCCCTTGCCTGTCTTTCTAAGTCTTTTGATGATATTTTCAAAGTGCATATATTTTAGGTAATAAAGAAACATTGTAATATATATATATATATATATATATATATATACACATACATATACACATATATGTGCCTATTTAACGTAACTTTCTTTTTGTTCTCGCTTGATTAACATTTCACGCGAACACGTGCATTTATGCGTAATACGTTTCACATGCATGGGGTCGCACCGCTTTTCATTTTTTTCTCCGAAGATCGTCAGCCTGGCGCATCAGAAAGGGCTGTCGTGGGTGTCGCGTCGTATTCTTATATCACGCATGTCCGCAATGAGAAGCACGGGAAAATGAACGATTCTCTCTTATCCATAATGAGGACAATGCATATTGCGTGTGTAGGGTATGCACCAATCACGTCGTTCATGTTGAAAGGTAGTAAATGTTCACTCGAAGGGAATTTTCCTCGAGGTCTTCTCTCACTCAAGCGACTCCTGCACGAGATGTAGCTATAGTGTTGTACAACAGTGGTGACGTTAAATAGGGAAACAGCAACACAACTTTCTCGCTTTTACCTTTAACTTTCGAAGGGACTACTCGCACCTTAAATGCAATTTCGCACACGCACGCGCGCGTATATTCCAAGGGATAACGTCGGCGGCAATCCAGCTGTCTCCAGGCTTCCGTACATTGCGAAGATAATACCGTAATGATGATTAATTTTCACCGATTAACTCTTATCCGGGAGATCCATTTTCTAAAAACAAACGGGTAAACGTATATTTTTTCTCTCTAAGAGTCTCGTATAAAACTATTACACGTATATAAATATATTTATCTTTATATAATCAAAGATTACATGTATAAAACTTATGGAGTTAGGAAACATATTTTAGGAAGTAACTTTAAATTTCAAGGAATTGAGAGCTTGCCCGGATACGAGTTAAATGCTGTTCAATTAATTGAAAGCACAAAGTATTGTAATGTGAATGCGCGACAATACTTTGCATAAAAAAAAGAAAGAATCCCAGTACACATGTTTTACGATACTCATGTACGTACGCACGTGCGTGTGCGTACACAGTAAATATATATATATATATATATATACATATATATATATATATATATATACGCTCTTTTTTTTATATGACAATGTAATTGTAGTCTCATGTCTCATGTACGAGATTTGAAGTAACTTGAATCCAGTTTTGGGGGAGACGGGCGAACGCAGTGGCGACGGCCATCGAATTAGTTATTTCTAAACTCTCAGTATGTTGAAACGTATTTTAACAATAGAAGCGTTATTTTTATACGTGTACGACGTAGTTGTATATCAAACGAGCTGCGTGGCGTGTGTAATGAGACATCGCGACATGTTACAATACATGTGTGTGAAGAAAGAAAAAAAGAAACATTTTAAAACATCTTATCGTCGCTGTAAATTCTCCTTGTTAGGAGTGGGATGATTTGGGAGCGGGATGATTCGGGAGCGGGATTTCCGCGCTTGCCGATGAAACACTCTGTATCACGAATAAAAACGAAACCAAATCGAAAGTTCATACTGTTAACGTGTTTTTAGCAATATACTTTGTAATAATGAATCGAGAGGAAAACGAGAGGATGAACGAACTCTCTATGGAGCGTAGATGATAAGAGCGACGCGATATTCTGAAAATACAGCGTAATGATGATCAAAGTGCTATACACGTTTCTTCCCAGTAAGCACATTAAATTGTCGCCAAATTGGCATCAAACTCGCTCGTGGGGGAACGTGCTGCATTGCAAAAATAAAAAAAAAAACTAACGTTAACAATTGAAAGATCACATTTGAAATAGATATTCTAGATGATCAAATTTTGGGATCCTACAAAGTCTTTTGATCCTATAAATTCTGTATCCGACTTGGGCTGGAACATATTTGATCACTTTTACAATATAGCAAGTTTCCTTGTCAGAGTTGATGACAAATTCAATCAGCAAATTCATATTTTGTTAGTAAAGCCTGCGTACATAATTAAATAGCAAATTTTTTTATATGACAATGTAATTGTAGTCTCATGTACGAGATTTAAACTTGAATTCAGTTTTAGAAGGAAACTCAATGACGTCGGCCGGTAAATTATTTCTAAGCTCTAAGTAGGTTGGAACGTATTTTAACAATAGGTTGGAACGTATTTTAACAATAGGTTGGAACGTATTTTAACAATAG